>WLWD01002903.1_pt1 | contig 66290 bp, 66 predicted proteins | sample 6712731 | NCBI WGS metagenome assembly WLWD01 (sample SAMN12718690, study PRJNA576275) | sponge metagenome | isolation source: marine sponge | host: Mycale hentscheli | place: New Zealand: South Island, Marlborough, Capsize Point | collected 2014-11-01
TGCCCTCAACTGGGCTGGTTCCTTACATTAGCTGTATTTGCCTCTCACTGGGCTGGGTTCCTTATATTAGCTGTATGTTGCCTCTCACTGGGCTGGGTTCCTTATATTAGCTGTATGTTGCCTCTCACTGGGCTGGGTTCCTTATATTAGCTGTATGTTGCCTCTCACTGGGCTGGGTTCCGTTTAAAACGAGTTTGAGGAGGAAGCTATGGGCAAGTCCACCACACTCTAATACATTACGTATATACCAAGTGAGGAAATTTTTTGGTTTTTTAAATTGGTGCCAGTGGCCAGACATTATTTATCTCAAGTGTTGTGTTGCTGGTCTGTTTTCTAGAGGAGACGTGGATAGCCATGAACCGGTATGAAGCTCAGCACCACGATGAGCTCAGCTTTGAGAAGGGAGTTCTGCTGGAAGTCTTTGAGAAGGGTATTGATGGATGGTGGAAAGTCAGGTAAGGTAATGAGTATATATGTGTGCAGGTGGTATCAATTGCCTAATGTTAAAGTCTTCAGTGTATAAGTCTGGATGTCAAAACATTATAAATTAGCAACTTGTTCATTGTTATCACAGCCTCCATGGGACATACTGCCACCAATGTACCCCAATTCACATAGAAGTGCATCTCCATTTTGTGGTAAAGGGTCATTGTATACATTAGTCTTCTCTTTCTTCTTGGACTTTAGGCCTCTTTGTGTAAAGAATATTAGCAATGCAATTAAACTTCGAACTGACGTGTGTGTGTGTGTGTGTGTGTGTGTGGTACTAGATATCAAGATAAAGAGGGAATGGTGCCAGCGGCATACCTGCAACGCTATCACGGAAGTGGGGCTGGGCAGGCCACGACAGGAGCAGAGGTTGTCAACACTCTCAAAGATGCCACTGTGGCTAACGGGAGGACATCTACATCGCCTTCAATTCCATCAACCTCCTCCAAGCCTCAGAAGACCATCTCCAGCCCCACTGGGGTCAGATCACCCACAATCACTTCATTTGGTGCTGCCTCACAAGCACTATCTTCTTCGTTAAACGTTTCCTCCTCTAGCTCAGTCACAAGTCCCACGCGGCTCTCTCCGACACCTAAGTCGCCCCCAGGCGATGCCTCTCGCTCTGCAACGCACACAGCACCAGCACCCAGTCCCAAGCCAGTAAATGCTGCGGCAGTGGCTGCAGCTGCCATTGCGGACAAGCAGAAGTTCGCACCTACGTGGCACTCACAGGCTAAAGCGCATGTCAACGAAGAACGTGAGTTCTAGGATGAGTTTACTTTTTACAAGGCCATAAATACCAGTCTAGTTGCTGTGGTACAATTTGATAATTTATAACAAGAGAAGAGCCCTTCTTTTTTCCTTTTTTTGTTTTTTGTTTTGTTTTTGTTTGTTTAAATGTTTGTTGATATTATTTTTTGTTGTTGTTGTTGTTTTCAGCTATATATACACATGATAATAATGTCCTTTTTTCTTTCAGTTTTTTTTTAACTGTTTGTTTGTTGTTGTTTAGTTTTGTTTTTCAGCTATATACACATGAGAAATGTCGTTTTCTTTCTTTTTTTTACTGTTTGCTGATTTTGTTGTTGTTTTTCAGCTATATATGCACCCACTCCAAGAAGATGTTCGTTTAAGGTAAACACTGTAGTTAATAAAATAAAACAACCATTTAAACTAGCTCTGGAGTTCATAAGTTAGTAATGTTGTACCCATAGGTGTGTGGTTGTGTTGCCAGGCAGTGCACACAATACATTACAGCAATGCTAATAGCTTTAATTTCCTCTCTTTAGAAACCTCCTCTGAAAAAGAAGGACCCGTCCAAGCTGTCAGAGTTGGAACCAGTGTATGACATCATCCCGGAGCCAGAAGCAGAAGTTTACATGACCATAGCCGAGTTTTCTGCCACGGCAGGGGACAGCATTGACTTCCAGGCCGGCATGGTCTGCACGGTCGTCACTAAGAACTCCAATGGCTGGTGGTACGTTGACATGGATGGGAAAGAAGGCTGGATACCGTCCTCTTATCTGGAGAAAGTCTCCGGGGATTCCCCCAGCGCCAAGCGGTCTACGCTGGGACAGCCGGCGCAGGAAAAGCCTAAGGCGGAGCCTAAAAAAGCAGTGCTGAAGACCGAGCCGGTAAAAGAGACAACGCGGAAAGCAAAACCAGTTCCACCGTCTATTCAATCTAGGAAAACTTTTACAAGTAGCTCAACAGCTCCGGAGAGGAAATCGTCTCTGAAGCGATCTACCAGCACTGATTCTGGGCTGAATGAAGATATTGATGGCAGCAATAGTAAGCCTAAGGTTGTTCCAATGCGCTCCCCACCTTCAAACAGATCTAACGCTCCTCCTGCCAGACCAAGTAGACCTAAGGCAACTCCAGCAATCCCCAATGGACCGAAATCTCCCAGACCCGGTTCCAAAAACACTCTGAAGGCAACCATATCAGGACCTGTGTCTGTTCAAGTGTCCCCCGCGGCCAGGAGGAAATCAGAAGCGACGACTTCCATAAAAGCTGGTGCAAGTGCGAGACTACCGCCTCTCAGTGTAACAGACTCGACCAGTAAGGGTTCTAGGACATCTCCCGCCGTTAAAAGACCACCGTTGAAACAGCGAAGCAATGAAGACGTGACGTCCTTGTCTCTCTCTACTTCTTCAGCATACAAGAAACAGAGTGCGCCCGAGATGCCCGTCAGTTCCCTGAGAGATGGGGGTAACAGAAAACCCTCGGCATCGAGACCTTACCATGCGAGGCGAGGTTCCGATAGCGGCCCCTCAGGCACAAGCCTCAAGTCTGAACTGGAAAAGAAACTGTTGCCAAAGCCCGCCTCTCAAGTGTCATCTGGGCCATCTTCACAGCCTAAGAGACCCTCCCCTCCTAATAGACCCAGAGCCCCGACAACTAAATCATCTCCTGGACTTCCACAAAGACCATCTGCTGCGCCGAGTAGACCACAGGCACCTAAGGTAGGCACTGCAAAGAGACCGCCGCCCCCTGTGGGGAAATCCCCAGCTGCTTCTGTGAAAAAGCCGTCATACATCACAGTTGGCAGTTACTCTACTCCTGGAGGAGACTCTTGTCTTAGCTTCGACGAAGGCATTGAAGTAGAGGTGATTGAGAAGAATGATGATGGTTGGTGGTTTGTGAATATAAGGAATAAGGAAGGTTGGGCACCCAGCACGTATATAGAAGAGAAGCCATCTGGAGCAGTATCACCGGGGCCACCTCGACCAAGCCGACCTAAACCTGCAGTGGTTGCAAAGCCTTCTGTAAATGAATCCGACTTTCACGACGACGACACTTCCGTCCCCAAGCCCAAACCCCGCCCTAGACCCAGGAAAGCGACGGTTACATTTTATCGCGCGACTGATAGTTACGATTGTAATGACGATGGTGAACTGAAGTTGGTACAGGGTCGTGTGTACGAGCTGAAGGAGAAGAGTGACAGTGGCTGGTGGCTGATGAAGGATGGAGACACTGAAGGGTGGGCCCCTTCTAATTACTTGCACAAGACTTAGAATGGGACAAGCTGTGCCAGTCTTTTATTTGTATTTCATGTTCTCGTTTTCATTCCAATTATTTATACTTGCAAGAGTTTTTAATTTTTACCTAGTGCCATTAAATGTTTATGAATTTTATAAAAGAGTACTTTCTTGCATCACAGCAATTTTGTTTTTAAGATTCTGGTTGGTTGGGTGGTTGGGTGGCATAAGTAAGGGTGAGAGGAGTGAGTACTGAGCATGAGGGACAGGACTAGCGCCAGATACCCGGGACAACTGCACAAGTGTCCCCAACTACCTCAAGATATATTGCCAGTGTAACTACATATCTCTTCCTGTTGCACACACACCATGAACCTTTACTTGTGATAAAAAAAGTGTTGCAGTCAAATTAATACAAATTTATTTGCTTTGATTCGTGTGCAATTTACTTCAAGATTCCATACGGGTGGAATATTAATAATTGTACTGTTTAAAAACAAATATTGTTTGTCTTTTAGCTTCATTATAATACCTATTCAATGTACATGTACCAATTTTTAAAGAAAGAAAAATAAAAATTGATCACATAATATCACTGCTGGCACCACGAGGAACTTTCCCTGTGCACTGGAGTCTTGTCTATGTATGAACAGCTGAACATGAAATGAATATACTGACTTCTGGAGATCTTCAGGTCAAGATGGCGGATAAATCTCTTGATGTAAAAGTAACTCAAACGAGCCGAGTCCTCTATCTTCCTCACGTTCCCAATCAGATTGCCATCTCCATCCTCCGCGCAGGCCTTCAGAACTATTCTTGAGTCACTGTGCATCTTTAAGCAATTGGAACGCGAAGAAAACTTCATCCTCACCTCCAAAGTTACGTACTCGTTGGCATCTTCCTCGCACCCGTACGGATGGATACAAATGACTGCCTTTGGGTTGTGATAGCCCAGCCCTGCGTCCAGCTCCATCTTGTAGACCGACTTCAAGTACTTGTTCGTCTGCAAATATATCAACTGGTTTAGCTTGGACCTCTTCACAATCCATTCCATCACCTGCTCCGGATCAACAACTCTTGAAAAGTACCGCAAAAGCTTGCTCTCCAACGAGATATTCCTGCTCAGCTTTCCGTCCGTGATGCTCAGTCGATCTTGATCGTGCTCCGTAGAGTAGAAAGATGTCCGAGAAGGGAGTTTAGTTTGCTGGCTCATGCTTTCATCGTCGTTGTAATTGCCATTCAGTCGCTGGTCTTCTACTGGTTGGCTTAGTGTGTACCTGCTGCACACTTCAAGATTGTTAGGGTAACCGTTGTCATGGGTGGTTGTGACTATAGAACACTCAGCACCTGAATGAAAAAAATCAATAAATTAGAGATTAATAGGATTGTTCCCTCAGTAAATCATTTATAATATAATTCAATAGATTTTTAATAGCATTCTGGACATAGGTTGTCCAGCCAGATGAAGGCAATTGATTATTACTTTGAAGCAGACATCCAGTAGCAGCCATTGCAGTGAAACCTCTCCACAAAGGCCACATTTGGGAACAAGTAGTATTTTGTCTGTTGTAGAGAGCTTGGCTGCTTCAAATTTTATATTTTGGTATATCATTGTGTTCCAGTTCTGTTGGCTATTGTTGCAAGTATGCTTTTTGGAGTCCCTTTGTGGAGAGGTTTCACTGTACCTGAAGGAGGTTTCAACTAATGTAAACAGAATTTTGAGACAAATGAGTTTATATCTAGCTACAGTACATCCTTACAAGCTGGGAACTACAAACCTGACTATCTAGCTAATGAAACTTGGGTTTCTTGTTCAGTTATCCAACTGTGTGAATCTGGGATTAGTCATTTCTAATTTAATTTCCCCCAGCTCATTGTGGCTTACTAAAAAAACCAACACAATCACAACTATAGCTAGTAAGAGCTCACATTGTTTAGTTAAAATAAAATGTTTAACTAATTGGTAATGTGAAATATTTTTTATTGTACTGAAGAACTCACTACGAGCCATGTTATGTGGAACTGTCTCATATATTTCTGGTCTACGTTGACACACGATTCATATCAGCTATAATCCGTTGTGTGGACGAAGTTATAAACTGGACACACACACAGCATTCTCTGCGGCTCGCATAAATGGGGATGGCGTTCCTTTTATCGGCTCCGCGCGTGCGATCACAACGTGGTTGATGCCGTCTGTTCCTTCTTTTTTTTACCGAGCACGCGGTATGTTGTGAGCTTCTACAGGGTGGGTGGGGAGCTGTGGCTTAAAATTTAAGGTTAAAACATAGCAAGCAACAAAAGATACTGAATTGCAGTGTTGATAGCAGAATTATATGCCCTGCTTTAGGGGGTTATCCGCAGATTATACACCAATAAATTTTAATTTTCAGTGCCAGAATATTAAAAAATAATATTTTTTTCATTACTACCTTCCATTCTTTGTAAAAATATTGTTGGAAATACAAGCTTATAGCTATTACACTGAAATTATGGGTTTAAATCCTCAGATCCTAGACATATTCTATCCCATATACTCCATTCTTACCTAGCTTGATGATCAACACTTCCAGCATGGAGTGGCCACATTCATTCTGTGTAATATTTGGTGGAGGTGTTAGGCTGGATGCCCTGTCCCCACTTGCCAACCAGGAGCCGGCTTTGGGTCAGGTGGTGGAAGATTCTTCAGGTATCTACCTTTTACCAAATTTAGACATGTCACATGAGAAGTTCCCTTATGACCAAGTTTTGGAATATGGGTAGATGGGTCATGAAAAATTGGCTCTTCACTTTTCCTTCGTTTTCCTTTTTCCTGCCATTAATTTTTCCTGAATTAACGACACCAGCCCAGCTGCCTGGGTGCTGGTAGGTAGTAGGCATATGCACCCAGCTATGGCCAGCTATGGACCCTTCCCCTCTGTAGTTCCAGGTCTATGGACCCTTTCCCCTCTGCAGCTCTCCAGGTCTATGGACCCTTTCCCCTCTGTAGTTCCAGGTCTATGGACCCTTTCCCCTCTGTAGTTCCAGGTCTATGGACCCCCTTTCCCCTCTGTAGTTCCAGGTCTATGGACCCTTTCCCCTCTGTAGTTCCAGGTCTATGGACCCTTTCCCCTCTGTAGTTCCAGGTCTATGGACCCTTTCCCCTCTGTATTTCCAGGTTCCTCCTCATTTACTATGTCTAAAATGTCCCCTTAGCTACTGTAGGTGAATACTCTTTCCCACTCAATTCAGCAAATTAATTATTCATGAATACAAACACCCAGTGTTTAGTTTATGTAGAGTAAGGGGTGGCCATGGCAAGTGTGGAGCAAAAAAAAAAGGAAAAAAAAAGAGGATACGCTAGGCACTATAAAGATATATGAGCTATTTATTCAAGACAGTTTGATGGTAAGTGTGAATGCAAATTAGAGGGCACTTTTTCTTTATAACTATCTAAAGCATATAGACCTTGCCACTTCACCCATACAGGTAATGGCTATGCTTTACCAACCCAGCTTAGCTCATGGATGAATACACATCATCGTCATCATCATTGGCAAACAGACGTATTCTTATATAGATAACCTTTAACCATATATAGCTATTTAGTATAGTTATATAACATTAAGGAAATATTCTTAGTAGCTAAAAAATTTAGATCTCTAGCTGATAGTTAGCCACATAGCCATTCAATTCTCTCTAAAGCTCATGTTCTGTGTAACTGAATTGTACCTTCATTCAAACCAATGACACTTGCTCATGCTGATATCAGCCCACGACACCCTCACTCTTCTACATCATTCCTTTGCAATCCCCAATGTATTATTTACTTTAAGCAGCACATGTAGCAACATGGAAGGAAGACAGCAGCTGCATTTCCCTGTAAACTATTCCTGATGTTTCAATGGAAACTGGTCGAGTAAGATGGTGGGTTGCTAGAAGATGGCTATAGCTAAATTTTTGGCACACTTCTTCACTTGGGCTGCTACTTTATAGGTAGGGTACATCTGGATGAACTTTAACGTAGAAACTTATTATTCATTGTATGGATTAAATGATTGTTTGTTTGTTGTTGTTGTTTGTTGTTGTTGTTATTGTTCATTAATCCTCTTCTTTGTCAGAGTAATCATGCTTCGCTTCCCTCTCCAAAAGTTCACAGCTTCTTAATAGCATGTAGTCTTCCTTTTTCTTTTTTTCTTTCTTTAGAAGAATGTGCCATTTGTATGGACCTTTTGATCCATACCATATAGTAAACCTTTTACCTCATGCAATGTGAATGGATTGTGCAGACCATATCATGATCACTCCCCTCTCAGTTCAGATTTCCCATGTGTTCAATAAGTTCAATCTGATGGCAGTGACTCTGGAGACAAGGTGGCCAGAGCTGAGATGCCTGCACTGCTCTACTCACGTTTTGCTCCTACCTGTGAGTTGAAACTGCAGGACTGTTATGTAGGGTCTTCCTGATTATGCTTGAATTTTTTTAGAAATGGCTATTCTTTCTCCAAAAAGTAATAATAATTATTATAAATTTTCTAGTTATTCTCTCATTCCTATTAGAAATAAATAATAAAACAGTGACAATTGCAGTAGCTTATAAAAGTTAGACTTTTTTTTAAATTTTTTGTAGTAATCTGAATTACTCAATAGCCAAGTCTTCATCAGTCTCTCTCACTTTGCTTTAATTTATTACAGCTACTTTAACACTTGGACAGTGGACACACTCCTTCACTGTCCATTTCTTTTTCTTCCTACTATTTTTAATGCCTATATAACTTCCATAAGCCCTGGCAGTTTCTAAATGTCTTTAACGGTCTTGTTCATTTATCTTTTATTTACTACAGCTACTTCAGCTCTTGAACACTCTGTCATGGGTCACTTATCTCTCTTCCTGCTGTTACAGCTTTTAGTGCCCAATACAAATTTTAGGGGAATGTCAGTTTCTAGCAGTCTTTTTGACAGACCTGTTCACTTTCTTGCTTAGCTACTTTAACTCTTGGACGTTTCTTCACTGGCTATATCCTGCTGTTTACAGTCTTGTTCCTAATATGTTTCTAGTGGGATCTCATTTTCTAGCAGTCTTTAACAGTTTTGCTCACTTTGCTTAAATTTATTACAGCTACTTAACCCTCGCAAATCACTGACCGATGAAATTCAAAACAATTTTTTTTAAATATATAAAAAACAATGATGAAAAATATAAAAAAATACATAATATATTAAAGTTTTGTTTTTGACGTTACATTCAGTTCTTTCTGGCTATGGGCTGCTGGTGATGTGGATCAGCTTTCTTTCTGGGAAACTTCTGGAGCTCGTGCTGGGAAGACCTAAATGACATAACCATGCATATAGAATGACTGTACAACACATTCTGTCTAGGATGCAGTGTATAGAAGTCCTCCATTTGGAAAGTAACACAGTAGTTAGACAAGAGCAGCACTCTGTACTAAAGTGTGTTCTGCTGATATTAAGAAGACAGTGTAACTATGTGTACACTAAGTCTAACAAATGCTTGACACCTTGAGTGTTCCTTCCTGTAGTGAGATTATTTCATTCAAACACTGGCTTTGTTGGGAGTAAATAGTAAAAATCTGATTTATGCCGCAAAGCTAAAGAAATGACTAAACTAGAAAGTCTTTGGAACAAGTCATGCTGTATTATGCAGTATCATATAAATACATATTGTAAGTAATTACATGTGCACTCTGAAGCGTCTCACTCGCTCACTATTGCATTTTTAGGTCATCCTAAGACTGTTCGTTCACCAACCATAATTCCTGTAGACATGTTTCCAATAACTTACTTTGACAAGTGTGCTATGGAAATCCGAGGAGTGTGCTGTTCCAAGTTAGCACGTGGGTCCTTGCTGGGGTGTGGTCTCTTATTGAGGTGTGGCTGTCGCTGACTATCAGGGTGTGACTCCTGAGCATGCTCCTGGGAATGGTAGTTTGCAGGAACTGTAGGGTAGACATGGGAGGAAAAGCGTCGTCCAGAATCACCAGGATGTTGATTGGAATGAGAATGAGATTGTTCAGTATGAGAATGAGGGTAGTTGTCTGCATGAGCTCTTTTCTTCATTCTAGGGTCAGCTCCATGGTGTGGCACTGGTCTGTTATGGACCACTTTCGGTCGCCCAGAGTGGCCAGGAGTGGGGGTGTGAGGGGTGGAGCCTGATACGAGTGATGCCCATGATTCAGCTGATAAGGAAGACTCAGATGGCAGAGACCAGCAATCATGGCCTCTCTGCGGGCCTTGTGGAGCTGCAAGGGCTGGCACTGGTTGGGGCGGCTGAATGTGAGAATGTGTGTGTGTGTATGTGAGGGAGGGAGAGAGAGAGTAGTGTATTGAATTGTATTAGTTGAAGTTAATCTCCAAGACCCTCAGGCACTAGCAATGTAACCCTTCGTGAGTAATTTCAACTCTCCCTCATCTAGTGGACTTACCTTGAATGGAGCCACCTTGACTCTAGCGTCTTTCCTGTTCTTATATTTGCCCACGGTTTTGTAGCAGAAGAGCGTGAAGAGGAGGAACAGGCACAGCCCCACCGCTATGCCCACGCTGATCATCACTATCAGATAGATGGGCAGCTTGAACCTGGGCGCTTCTGGAGGCGGGGATGGGGTCACAAAGAGGAAGGAATCATCCTTGGCCGTGTAGTTGCGAGAACCGACAGATATCTGTGATGTGTGAAACGAAAGTATGTAAGCAATTGTCCCATACATACATGCATACATGCACACATACATACATACACACACATACATGCATACATACATACATACATACACACATACATGCATACATGCACACATACATACATACATACACACACACAAATACATGCATACATACATACATACATACACACATACATGCATGCATACATACATACATACACATACATACATGCATACATGCACGCATACATACATACATACATATACACACAAATACATGCATACATACATACATACATACATACACACACATACATGCATACATGCACACATACATGCACACACATACATACATACACATACATGCATGCATACATACATGCACACATACATACATACATACATACCTGCAGATTGCCATTTCTAATGTTAGTCTGCAGAGAGCCCGTGGCTTGTGCTAGAGTAGGCACATCAGGTGGGTCTGTGTCCTGTCTATCTAGCAGAGAGAACTCCACTGTCACACCTGATGGAGATACCTGGACACAGTGGACATCACAAGGAAGTGAATGGACTGCACACCACTAAGTCCTAAAGAGCAGCTGCTAAAGAGCAGCTGCTAAATCTACACTGTGGGGGTGTGAGAGTTCCTTAGTCTTCCAACACAAGAATTGTAGGGAAACTTTTTTTCTAACTTTTTGGAGACACAACAAAAGGAAATAATACCGAATTAAAACTATACATGTCAGGCCTTTAATACTTATGATTAAAAACGTAAGATCAGATTGCATGTAACTGTGTATGCATACATACAAACACACACACATACATATAGTACCTGGTAGGTGATGTCCTGGATACGAGAGAGGTCCACATCCAGTGCAGTGGCCAGACCTTCTCTAATGTCACTCACCACGACAGAGTGGTACGGAGGAAGATTGTCTATGTCACCTTGCAGCACAAACCCTAGTTTCTCTCTGGGCGTGTCACTGGGAGGAGCCACCACTCTAAACGAGATTGATGTCTGTGCCTGGAAGCGAGCTGGTAAGGTGTGGAAAACAAGGGTTAGCCGTTCTGCAGGCCGGTCTACTCGCAGACGTGTGAAGTCTGCCACGCCCCTGACGAATGGAACTGAAGTCACGCCTCCAAGTTGAGGACTAGCAATAAAAATGAAAATAAAATGAAAATTGGAAGAGTAAAACTGTCAGGAATCTAGTGTTCTCATTTCTGTACCTGTTCTCATTTGATGTCGCTGGTTCCTGAGCGAGAGAAGCCTGGCACATCCACGGATTGACCAGTCCCAAGTTATGGACTGGCTCCCTATCTTCATCCGTCACTGTAACTTGCACGTGTACAAGATGACCCACCTATGCATAAACAAACAAACAAGAAAACATAAACAAAAAAAATTATTGTGCAGAATCCACAATCAATCATTTGCTACAGAAAATTGGTGGGGGTGCCACATCATGTGACTGTCCACATGAATACGGAAAAGTGATGGTAAATATATAATTAAATTTATAAAATAAGATTTTAAAAGTAGCAACATTCATTTAAATATAATCCTTCTCAGGTGTCTTTATGACTCTGCATTTAAACATGAAGATGTGTGGGGTCCACTCAGCCATGTGACTGTCTTGCAAGGCCCTAATTAGCATGAAGGCAGAGGAGGCCATTGCCTCCTGAAATATCTTCAACCTGGTCTTACAGACATCACTTCACAGTACTTTACACGGGCAGTGGCGAAATACTTTGACGGAGAGTTAGGAGTGATTCAAGAATTCACTACTGATGATTTCATTTATGCTGTTTAGTGGATTACTTGCAGTAATGTCTTTACAACCTCATACTTTAGTAAAATGGGTGTGGCTATTAATCTGGGTGTGGCTAATAACTTAAGAATGATTTGCCCCCTCTCTTCTTAATTTCTAGTTATGGCCCTGTCTTGTCTTGGATGAATAAAATGATAAATGTCACCAACCTGTTCTTGGGGTTCTTTAGTGACGTCCATGGCACGAGGGAAGATGAAGTTGATGACACCATCAGATCCGTTAACAACTAGAGTTGGTACATCGGGCTCCTCCACAACAACCAAGGTAGGGTCAGACATGGCATCTTCAAACTCCGGGGGGATTACAGGAGTTTGTGGGGGCGGGGGAGGCGTGGCCGGCGTGACCGATATAGTGGTCACTGTTATGTTAGTTGCATTCTCCACTTCACCAGTTAGTACCTAGCATGGACATATCTAATCTGAAAATCATAACATTTGCTACAACATACACCTCCTTCACTTTATGGCCACAGTCTTGGCTACTTTCTTGCCTCCCTTCTCCCCAGCTTCCACAACTTTCCTGCCTCTTCGAACAGCTGCTTCCTCCCTTATTCTATTTCCTATCTCCCTCAGGGCATATAACAGAGATCTCACCATATTGACCAGCTGTTCTCCCAGTTCGTTGGCGGCCACCACCTCCTGTACCATCACTTGGTAGCCGGATGCCTGCTCTATGAACTGAACTGCCTCAGTGTTGAACTGCTCCACAAACTCTGCCTGTGAATTAGGAGAGTCCACATTGAGAGGGTTTGTCCCGTTCAAGGGGGACTCCGGAACAGAGTTCTCCTATAAGGAAAACAATTTTTTTTTTTTTTGCATTTCTGTTTTTTTCTCTCCATAGTAACAAACTATATACTTCTCACCGTAATGTCCACACTGTCATTGTTCTCACCAGACATCACTATCTCCTGCTCCACCGTGGGTGGCATCGTCATAGTGATGTTTGGGGTGGGAGGGTCCCCAAATTCCAGAGTGACGTTAGTAGTTGTGGAGTTTGATGAACTGCTAGCCTGTAGCAGGCTCCTGCGACTCCTAGTGGACACGCCCTCCTCCACTATCCTGATAATTCCACAATAGATATAAAAACAAAAGTGTCATGAAAGCAGTAAATGGTTATTTCCATATAATAGAGTACGTACTTGACCACTCTGATTCTGTTGGGGTTGATGTTGAGAGCAAATGCAATGTTCTCTATGAGTCTCCCCACACTGAAGAACTCGTCCAGACTGACTGAGATGGACATCGACACTTGCACGACTGGGGCAGTTCTAATCTCCACAGGGTCACTCCCCTTGACGAGCTGCAGGATGACACAGTAAAGTCACACTTCTTCATCATTCCACTTTCAATAGTTGCCATCTGAATTGTCTACAGATTCCTTTTTCTCAGTACTCTATATTTTAATATTGAGCCCCACCCTCCCACTGCAAACTAACCAGTTGCATGAGCCCCACCCTCCCCATTGTAAACTAACCAGTTGCATGATCCGAGATACTTTGTCTCTGCATCTGCTCCATATTGAGCCCCACCCTCCCATTGTAAACTAATCAGTTGCATGATTTCCCTGTCTCTACATCTGTTCAACACTGAGCCCCACCCTCTCATTGTAAACTAATCAGTTGCATGATTTCCCTGTCTCTACATCTGTTCAACACTGAGCCCCACCCTCTCATTGTAAACTAATCAGTTGCATGATTTCCCTGTCTCTACATCTGTTCAACACTGAGCCCCACCCTCCCATTGTAAACTAATCAGTTGCATGATTTCCCTGTCTCTACATCTGTTCAACACTGAGCCCCACCCTCTCATTGTAAACTAATCAGTTGCATGATTTCCCTGTCTCTACATCTGTTCAACACTGAGCCCCATCCTCCCATTGTAAACTAATCAGTTGCATGATTTCCCTGTCTCTACATCTGTTCAACACTGAGCCCCACCCTCCCATTGTAAACTAATCAGTTGCATGATTTCCCTGTCTCTACATCTGTTCAACACTGAGCCCACCCTTCATTGTAAACTATAATCCAGTTGCATTGAATTCACTGTCTCACATCTGTTCAACACTGAAGCCCCATCCTCAAATTCGTAAAACTAATCAGTGGCGAATGATTTTCCCTGAATCTCTACATCTGTTCAACACTGAGCCCCCACAACCTCCCATTGTCAAAAACTAATCAGTTTAAGCATGATTTCCCGCCTATGTATATACATCTGTTCAACACTGAGCCCCACCCTTTCATTGTAAACTAATCAGTTGCATGATTTCCCTGTCTCTACATCTGTTCAACACTGAGCCCCACCCTCTCATTGTAAACTAATCAGTTGCATGATTTCCCTGTCTCTACATCTGTTCAACACTGAGCCCCACCCTCCCCATTGTAAACTAACCAGTTGCATGATTTCCCTGTCTCTACATCTGTTCAACACTGAGCCCCACCCTCCCCATTGTAAACGAATGATTTGAGACTCACCACGTGCATGATTCGAGACTCCCTGTCAAAGTAGTTGGCTCCGCCCACATCCATGTTGTTAGGAATGTACTCGCCATCTACCTGTACCACGCCTCCTCCAGGACGATGGTTCACGTTCTTGGCCTCAATATACGCACCATTCTAAGGAATCCAATAAAAATCAAGTAAACAAAAATATAACTTGTAACTTCAGTTTCCACAACAAATGCATAAATAACATGCACACACAAATATGGCACGTCAAAGCATTCACATGCAGAAAGTGCATACATGTGAATGGGATGTTTGCGGACATGTAGAAAAGCATGCATGTAAGTGCACATGTGTTGCAGGCATGCAGACTGCCACATGCACGTCCACACACTTACTTTGTATACGTCTTTCCTCTGAGTGGTCTTAAACCACATGCACAGTCTGACAGTGTCGTCTGGGCCAGCATTGAGCAGATTGAACCTGACAGAGCTGGGCGGAGATCCAGTCATCCACACACAGTAGTCGCTCTGTGCTGCCACCACCGTGAAGAACGTGGACAAACGCTTCAGACATGTGTAGTATGTACACCAACCTGGTACACACATGTATGGGTACACACATGTATGGGTGCACACATATGCAGGCAAAGTTCTAGTTTGACAACCACTATACCAAACTAACTCGGATTATGTAAACTGACAAACATAATACGATTCTGAGTCGAACTGACACATTTCATTCATCACTTGAATGGATCGATACATTTGCACAATGCTCACCGTGGTCCATAGGTCCATTGAGCAGATCAGTGTAGTTCCCTCCTCCTGTATCGCCACCGTCCAGCGCCAGAGGAGACAGTCTTCTGGTCTCAGTGTCTCCATCCAGACTCTCCACCACCAACATGTGGTGCTGCAGGCCAGCGCATCTGTAGCCTTGCCATGCCGGCTTGTAGACACACCCACCTGACACAGATGCCGTGGAGTTCCTGCAAACACATGCACCCACCCACACGTTAAGCCTGACCCCACGATCAGTTGCATGCACTCACTCTCGGCCCCTGGCGATGCCTCTGTGTTCTAGAACCTGGTCGGGCGCGGCTAGAACCACGTTGTTCTGAGGACCCTCTGCAGCCAGCCATGTGGAGGGAAGGCGATCTTGGTATTCCATGAATCTATAACACCATGCAACAAATAAACACACAACTCACAACATCTCAAGATTATAACAATAACTTGCACCCTTTGAACTGCCTCAGATGCCTTTGCACAGTGAAGGGATGGCCACACCCTTTGTCTTACTCATTAGTTCGCAATTTATACCATTGTACAATTTTTTTTTTTTTGCTACACGATCCTTGGCTTTTTATTTTATTTTAAAGTTCTGACTTGCTATTAACTTAAATTGCGCCACACAGATATGCAGTATTAAATAGAACTTAAGGTCTTAGTCCATAGTTCACTGCAACAGGCGTAACTCGCACACCTTAGTTCAGCCACTGGGACGATGGATCCTTCTCTACCACTAGATGTGGAGGTAAAGCGGCCGTCAATGTCTCTGATCAGAGCATGCTTGGGACCATCGCAATCCATGTCAATACAGTCCTACACATGCACACACAAACATACACACGATGGACACACAAACACACACACATACACATAATGGCATAAGATAGAATCACCCAGCCCCATTATCCTCCTCCTCCTCCTCCTCCCACTTGTCTGATGACTGTTGTCTCACCTCCTGCACCCTCCACTCAGGGTCGGGCTCATACATGAACGCCAGTGCATCTATATCCACACTGTACTTGTTGGTGGCTGTCATGTGCAGTGGGTGCACGGCATCTGGACTCTCTGGGTTGTTGCCTATGGCATATATCCCATAGCTGCAGCTGTGTCTGCTCGGGAATCTGGCGAAGCTGACTCGACGGGCGATTGCCACTCCGTCTATCACTGGATAGCCCTTCACTAATGCACACACACACACACACTCCGTCTATCACTGGATAGCCCTTCACTAATGCGCACACACACACACACACACACACACACTCCGTCTATCACTGGATAGCCCTTCACTAATGCGCACACACACACACACACACACACACTCCGTCTATCACTGGATAGCCCTTCACTAATGCGCACACACACACACACACACACACTCCGTCTATCACTGGTTAGCCCTTCACTAATGCACACACACACACACACACACACACATTCCGTCTATCACTGGTTAGCCCTTCACTAATGCACACACACACACACACACTCACACTCCGTCTATCACTGGATAGCCCTTCACTAATGCACACACACACAAACAAACACACAATAAGACAACTAGTTTGAAAACATGCTCAGCGAGCTAAATTAGCAGCAAATTCTTAATATAAACACCACACATTCCACATTCAGTTATCTAAAGCAGCTATACTCTTAACTAACAACATCCAACATAAGCAACTTTGACAAAATATGTCCATCATTAGTGGAATCCTATAAGAACTCAAAAATATGCCAGCATAATCTGCAAGGATATGAGATTATGTCAGAATTACTCGTCCACATACAATTAACAATTTACTCCATCCACCATTATAACAAACGTTTCATCGTCATTGAAATATAAGCCAACATGATCCAGTCAACACGTAGGTTAGAATGCAATGCCTATATCTGGTAAAGGGTTGTCCTTACTGAGGTGCCATCCTCCAGTGCTGTCCATCGTGCTCCTCCTCTGGTTGAACGATGACATCATAATACCTAGCTTATGATCGCTGGCCAGGAAAGACACACCTCCTTGTACCCAGAAGGGTGGGGCCTGGGTGGAGCAGGACTCGCCAGGCAAGGTACCGACAATTAAAGAATCTGTAACAAAATAAAATGTTAATTATTACTACAAATAACTCTCTATAGCAAATCATATTAATTCCCATCCCTAATTCAACCAAGTAAAGTATTTATATTCCTAGCCCTAGTAAAAAAAAATCTTGCAAGATATTGGAAAAAGGTAAGCATGCAAGATAATGCACAAAATTGAAACAATGACTTTTCAAGATCTAGTCTTAATTTTCACAGATAAGATCTTGCTATTTCACAGATAAGATCTTGCTATTTCACAGATAAGATCTTGCTATTTCACAGATAAGATCTTGCTATTTCACAGATAAGATCTTGCTATTTCACAGATAAGATCTTGCTATTTCACAGATAAGATCTTGCTATTTCACGGATAAGATCTTGCTATTTCACGGATAAGTTCTTGCTATTTCACGGATAAGATCTTGCTATTTCACGGATAAGTTCTTGCTATTTCACGGATAAGTTCTTGCTATTTCACGGATAAGATCTTGCTATTTCACGGATAAGATCTTGCTATTTCACGGATAAGATCTTGCTATTTCACGGATAAGATCTTGCTATTTCACGGATAAGATCTTGCTATTTCACAGATAAGATCTTGCTATTTCACAGATAAGTTCTTGCTATTTCACAGATAAGATCTTGCTATTTCACAGATAAGTTCTTGCTATTTCACAGATAAGTTCTTGCTATTTCACAGATAAGTCTTGTATTTCTTAAGCTATTTCACAGATAAGATCTTGCTATTTCACAGATAAGATTCTTGCTATTTCACAGATAAGTTCTTGCTATTTCACAGATAAGATGCTATTTCACGGATAAGTTCTTGCTATTTCACGGATAAGATCTTGCTATTTCACGGATAAGATCTTGCTATTTCACGGATAAGATCTTGCTATTTCACGGATAAGATCTTGCTATTTCACGGATAAGATCTTGCTATTTCACAGATAAGATCTTGCTATTTCACAGATAAGTTCTTGCTATTTCACAGATAAGATCTTGCTATTTCACAGATAAGTTCTTGCTATTTCACAGATAAGTTCTTGCTATTTCACAGATAAGTTCTTGCTATTTCACAGATAAGATCTTGCTATTTCACAGATAAGATCTTGCTATTTCACAGATAAGTTCTTGCTATTTCACAGATAAGTTCTTGCTATTTCACAGATAAGTTCTTGCTATTTCACAGATAAGATCTTGCTATTTCACAGATAAGATCTTGCTATTTCACAGATAAGTTCTTGCTATTTCACAGATAAGATCTTGCTATTTCACAGATAAGTTCTTGCTATTTCACAGATAAGATCTTGAATTTCACAGATAAGTTCTTGCTATTTCGCAGATAAGTTCTTGCTATTCAACCGGATAAGGTTCTTGCTATTTCACAGATAAAGTTCTGCTATTTCACAGTAAGATCTTGCTATTTCACAAGTAAGATCTGGCAGATTGCACAAGATAAGATTTGACTATTTCACAGATAAGATCGTGCTATTCACGATAAGTTCTGCTATTTCACAGATAAGTTCTGCTATTCAAGACTTTAAGATTGCTATTTAACAGATAAGATCTTGCTATTTCACAGATAAGATCTTGCTATTTCAACAGATAAGATCTTGCGTATTTCCAGTATAGATCTTGCGTATCTTTCACAGATAAGATCTTGCTATTTAACCGTATTAAGCATTGCTCTGCACAGGATAAGATCTTGCTATTCACAGATAAAGTTCTTGCTATTCAAAGATAAGATCTTGCTATTTCAACAGTAAGATATTGCTATTGCACGATAAGATCTGGCTATTTCACAGATAGATTTGCTATTCACAGATAAGATCTTGCATTTCACAGATAAGATCTGATAGTTCAAGCTAAGTTCTTGCTATTTCCCAGATAAGCTCTTGCTATTCACAGATAAGTTCTGCTATTTCACAGATAAGTTCTCTTGCTATTTCACAGATAAGTTCTTGCTATTTCACAGATCAAGATCTGACTAATTGCACAGATAAGATTCTTTAATTTCACAGATAAGATCTGCTATTTCACAGATAAGATCTTGCTATTTCACAGATAAGTTCTTGCTATTTCACAGATAAGATCTTGCTATTTCACAGATAAGTTCTTGCTATTTCACAGATAAGTTCTTGCTATTTCACAGATAAGTTCTTGCTATTTCACAGATAAGATCTTGCTATTTCACAGATAAGATCTTGCTATTTCACAGATAAGATCTTGCTATTTCACAGATAAGATCTTGCTATTTCACAGATAAGATCTTGCTATTTCACAGATAAGATCTTGCTATTTCACAGATAAGTTCTTGCTATTTCACAGATAAGATCTTGCTATTTCACAGATAAGATCTTGCTATTTCACAGATAAGTTCTTGCTATTTCACAGATAAGATCTTGCTATTTCACAGATAAGTTCTTGCTATTTCACAGATAAGTTCTTGCTATTTCACAGATAAGTTCTTGCTATTTCACATTTCACGGATAAGATCTTGCTATTTCACGGATAAGATCTTGCTATTTCACGGATAAGATCTTGCTATTTCACAGATAAGATCTTGCTATTTCACAGATAAGTTCTTGCTATTTCACAGATAAGATCTTGCTATTTCACAGATAAGTTCTTGCTATTTCACAGATAAGTTCTTGCTATTTCACAGATAAGTTCTTGCTATTTCACAGATAAGATCTTGCTATTTCACAGATAAGATCTTGCTATTTCACAGATAAGTTCTTGCTATTCACAGATAAGATCTTGCTATTTCACAGATAAGTTCTTGCTATTTCACAGATAAGATCTTGCTATTTCACAGATAAGTTCTTGCTATTTCACAGATAAGTTCTTGCTATTTCACAGATAAGATCTTGCTATTTCACAGATAAGTTCTTGCTATTTCACAGATAAGTTCTTGCTATTTCACAGATAAGTCTTGCTATTTCACAGATAAGTGCTATTTCACAGATAAGATCTTGCTATTTCACAGATAAGATCTTGCTATTTCACAGATAAGATCTTGCTATTTCACAGATAAGTTCTTGCTATTTCACAGATAAGATCTTGCTATTTCACAGATAAGTTCTTGCTATTTCACAGATAAGTTCTTGCTATTTCACAGATAAGATCTTGCTATTTCACAGATAAGATCTTGCTATTTCACAGATAAGATCTTGCTATTTCACAGATAAGATCTTGCTATTTCACAGATAAGATCTTGCTATTTCACAGATAAGATCTTGCTATTTCACAGATAAGTTCTTGCTATTTCACGCATTATCTTGCATTTGCTTCCATGCAGAATCATTATGATCTCGCAGTGTTACTTTAAAAAAAGTCAAACTTTAATGCAACTTTAGAAATTCATTAGATGTATTCTCTCTTTCTCTTTCACAGGCTTTTAATTTTTTAATGATACAGAATGGCTGTCACTGGGGATCGAACCCAGGACTGCTTGCTTAACACACAAGCGCTCTTCCACTGAGCTAGAAATTATCTACATGCAATGAAGCTGGTTCACACTGGTAGGCATTGTCTACATGCAATGAAGCTGGTTCACACTGGTAGGCATTCTTATCTTCTAAATTATGTGTTGATGATCTTTTGAATATAATAAATATTTGCTAAAAGCTATGAGTAAGATAACTTAATAAAGAAGCTCACATGATTACAGTTGTTGTTGTTATTTTTACCTGACACGGTGATGGATTTGTTTCCCAGCAAGTGGGCCACAGGATTTGGCCCAAACACGTTCAGGTTGAGTCCGACCTTGCCCACACCCACTCTGAGGTGTGAGACAGCGAGAGAGGAAGCTGTCGATGAGAACATGGCGTAGTTCCACTGGTACATGGAGGAGAACCCGCCCACTGCCGTGCATGGCTCGGGAAGGCCCAGTACGTTGAGACCAACAAGACCGCTGTGAGCCGTGTTGTCCCAGAACTGAGCCTGCAATAAGAGGTAAGAGACAACAACTAGACATGAAAGAGACAGAGGATAGAATGCCTCAGAGAAGGTAAGGTAACTACTAATGCGTATCTCTAGTGCATAGTACTCACCTGATTCCCAGTTGGATTGGTGCCATCATCCAGACACGCCTCTCCGCCATATTCAAAGGCAAGTCTAGTGGAGCCAGCAGCTGCATTGCCTCTCACTACGTTACCACTGTCCACTTCAAATGTAGCAGGGAAATCAACAGCATGTGAATCAGGAGGTCTTCAAGGGGAAAAAAAGTTACAATAAACATTTGTTACTATATAATGTGACTGTCTATTTTATTCTTACGTATTCGGCTGTATGGTAGTGGTCATCATCGCCAAGTTGTCTCGTACTTCATTCTGGCTCCCGCCAACCTTGACACTGGAATCAGTAGTTCTCCAAATCACATTCCGAGACACCTCCACTCCGTTGGACGTGTGAATCCCCACGGCAGTGTTGTAGCTATGGTGGATAGAGCAGCGGCGAATGTAGTTACCGGCAGACTGGGCGGAGTTGTCCCTGAATGCTATGCTATAGCGGGGATCTCGGGGGGAGAAATAGCCCCCCTGACCACAGTATCGAACCTCTGCAGAGTCCATCCACAAGTTTCCCCTGTAAGTGTAGCCCCTGGAGGTATACTGCCCCACCAAGATGCGGCAACCGTAGTGATGCATCTCAAGAGGTTCGTCAGACTCTTCACCGCCTGAAGGAAAAGTGTTGGACACGAATATAAAATATAAACACACGTTATTCCTCAAGAAGCTATTATAGTAAAATATTGGAATTTTTTTGTAATGTTATTTTAACAGCAAATCACATGATATAGGAATAGGGTTTTCCCCCTTCACTATGCAAGAGAAAAGATGAATATTAGTTAACTAGTGGTGTGCTTGAGCACAAATGGCGAGCGAGCCTAAAGACTATACTATTTTTATATGAATGATTTTGACTTCTAACACTGAAGCTACTGAAAATAAGGTCCAGTTTTAAAATTTAGCATACAGGGTAAAGGGATTTCAGTGCCATAGTAACAACTCTCTGCAACTGCTTGAATTGAAGGAAAAAAACAACAACAAAACAATACACGTTATTTAAAAGTTTTCTTTGTGATATTCTTTAGCTAAGTAGTGGTTGTAACACACAATGATTTGACACAACTGGACATGCACCTACACAGACTTACCTTCGCAGTAGTCTAGTGGACAATGTATTTTCAGGTAAATAGTGTTGCGCACGGCTTATAACCATGACAAAGAGCGCATTGACTTACCACCGCCGCTAACTCTAATAGAAAAACTGCACCCGCAAAAGAATTCAAACGGTAAACAATTCAATTTCTAGGGTGATACGGGTACTGATCAATAAACCAGAGGATTCTGTTTAGTGCAATTTGGAACGGGGTCGACCACATAACTAACACAAAAATGCGATGACATACGTACGTCCATATATATAAATAAATAAATAAATAAACAAACATCCCCGATTTTCGATTGTGTTACCCCTGTAAGTGTCTCGCTCGCTACGCTCGCTCGCCAATAATGTCAAACTTCAATTTTTTTTTTTATTAAACCCAACACACAGTTAGAAACGGTAATGAATGTAAAGATGGAATGATTATGAGTAGCAGTTGGTTATTATGTCAAATGTGTTGGCATTTATAATTTACATGTTTAACAAATTAGCACCTTCAGGCATGTGTACGGCCCTCTTACCTTGAATGACAATATTCCTGGTAAGGAGGCCCACTTCAGGGGCCAAGGGTCCCTCGTTCTGCCACCAGGGGGGCGTGCCTGTTGCAGTAGTGGGCGGGTCTGCTGCGTTTAGGTCTGCCTGCTCCAGGAAGGGTTGCACAATATGGTCATGCAGCAGAGGCTCGGTAAGGGTCACCATGCCTGCAAATTACAAGTGCTAGTTAAAAGTTAAGAACAAAGATAAAAGGCTGTATTGTTATGTTGTAGACTTCAATCCACAAGTCTTTCAGCAGATAACTACAGGATAAATAGCTAATAGCAGAATTGCATTTTAAAATACCAGCAAAAGGTAAAGTACAAAAACTAGCTATCTGTCATCAACTTGCTTTAAAATCATCTTGAAGTTTAGTGCTATGTAATCATGCTTGGGGGAATACGCTGTCATAGGACGTAGAGGGACATAGCTCAAGTAGTAACATGTCTATAAGCTAGTACCTTGGCTGATGCTGTCAATTGTCCTGATTTCACTGTGACTGGGGTCATAGCCTGACGGTGCTATTACCACTTCATCTCCTGCTCTCCAATCTGCAACATGTGCCTGTGGCAACTGTAGCACGCGCTGTCCTGCCATGGCACTGGCAGTCAGTCTAGACCATGTGGATGACCGTCTCACTCCATGAATAGACATCTGCATGAGAGAGATAAAGAAAGTTTGAATTTCAAAATTTTTCAAGAAATTTTAACTCAAGCTTTACTCTTGGAATTGAAAAGGTTTTACAAAATACTGTACAGTCTTTTTATTATAAGTTTGTAAGCGCCTAAAAATTTTAAGGATCCAGACAGAGAACTCATGGTAAAATGTCCGTTTAAAACAAACCTCTAAAATACGCTCTATTTTGACAGTGCAATATAAAAATGTATGCTATGAAACAATTACTTTTTGGTTGAGCATTATTACACCTTCACTGTTAATCCAGGCTCATTATAAACCTGGCTCATTATAAACTTGGCTCATTATAAACTTGCAGTGTGTACTCACGAGAATGTTACAGCCATCTAAAGAAGATGGCAGTGTAGAATTTCATGTAATAGTAGTACTGTACATACTGTGAATGTGATTATCATGTGATCACATGTACGTGATGATGGTGGAACTTAAGCGTTCCTTGTGGAATCAACAATTTTCATTAGTACTCTTTCTCTTTAGTGAAGCAATATAGCCAACAGTTAAATTGCTCTCCTAGAAAACCAAAAAAAAGTAATAAAAAAAAAAATAAAAAAAAAAGGAGCGAATTTATTTGGAATTTTTTTTTTGTTTGAAATGCTAGACTTCCATTATTATTTATTACAATGATATCACATGCAGTGAGCCAGACCTTGGTTGCCTTGGTTACACTGTGATGTTGCATTATTGATATCACATCAGTGAGCCAGGCCTTGGTTGCCTTGGTTACACTGTGATGTTGCATTATGGATATCACATGCAGTGAGCCAGACCTTGGTTGCCTTGGTTACACTGTGATGTTGCATTATTGATATCACATCAGTGAGCCAGGCCTTGGTTGCCTTGGTTACACTGTGATGTTGCATTATGGATATCACATGCAGTGAGCCAGGCCTTGGTTGCCTTGGTTACACTGTGATGTTGCATTATTGATATCACATCAGTGAGCCAGGCCTTGGTTGCCTTGGTTACACTGTGATGTTGCATTATGGATATCACATGCAGTGAGCCAGGCCTTGGTTGCCTTGGTTACACTGTGATGTTGCATTATGGATATCACACAGTGAGCCAGGCTTGGTTGCCTTGGTTACACTGTGATGTTGCATTAGGATATCACATGCAGTGAGCCATTGGCCATTGTGAGCCAGGCCTTGGTTGCCTTGGTTACACTGTGATGTTGCATTATGGATATCACATGCAGTGAGCCAGGCCTTGGTTGCCTTGGTTACACTGTGATGTTGCATTATTGATATCACATCAGTGAGCCAGGCCTTGGTTGCCTTGGTTACACTGTGATGTTGCATTATGGATATCACATGCAGTGAGCCAGGCCTTGGTTGCCTTGGTTACACTGTGATGTTGCATTATGGATATCACATCAGTGAGCCAGGCCTTGGTTGCCTTGGTTACACTGTGATGTTGCATTATAGATATCACATGCAGTGAGCCAGGCCTTGGTTGCCTTGGTTACACTGTGATGTTGCATTATGGATATCACATGCAGTGAGCCAGGCCTTGGTTGCCTTGGTTACACTGTGATGTTGCATTATGGATATCACATGCAGTGAGCCAAGGCCTTGGTTGCCTTGGTTACACTGTGATGTCGCATTATGGATATCACATGCAGTGAGCCAGGCTTGGTTGCCTTGGTTACACTGATGTTGCATTATGGACACATGCAGTGAGCCAGGCCTTGGTTGCCTTGGTTACACTGTGGTGTTGCATTATTGATACATTTAATCAGTTAAAGTAATATTGCTCTTACATTTCCAAACACTCCAATGGCCTTTGACCCCAGAATGAGTCTCCTGGCCAGCACCAGAGGTGTGTCCCTCCTCCTGCCTGTCAGAGTCAGACGAAGCTGGTGGGTAAAGGGTGAACTCTCGGTACCCACTATCATGCGAGAATTGGGTCCTTGAATCAGAATCTAAAGGCAAAATAACAGAAAGTAACCGTGAAAGATGAACGAGTGTGTGAATTTTATCAACTATGAAGTTCTTTTTATAAAATAATACAAATAACAAAAAGTTTGCTTAATAAATAAAAGATAATATATACTGATCAAGCACTAACTTGTACAATGTTTGAGAAATGGAGGAATCATTTAACAGCTAATCTACCACCATCTATCATACCAGGTTTGCAGTGAAGTTATAGTCCTGGCTATCTTCAAACTTGAGTTCCCCAAACACAAAGACGGAGGCAAGAGGGGGCGGAGTAATGTCTACCAGCATCCTCCACCTGGACGATATGGTGACCTCCTCTCCCTCCACTGGCAGCCGACCCTTCGGCCACGAGTCTGGCTCACTCCATCTCCGCTGCCTAGCAACACACACATACCTCATTAATGACAGGGGTTGGAAGGAAGGCACAAACTGCTGCCATTTAAAAGTCAACAAAGTTTATAAATAAGTATGAGTAATATAACATGCCCGTGCTATCACTTGCTAACAGAAGGCAAGCTTTTGTTTTTAATCATTTGCACTGTAGCTACGTACACTGTATCATTCACTCACTATCTCTGCATGCATGCACACTTACCCATACTATTTCACCTAGCTACCATTCTATTTCACAAGGTTATCAATGCTATTTCACTTTCCCCTTGCGATTTCAATTGAACAGCGATTTTTCCCATACATTTTTAAAAGGGCAATTTGTGTGTCCTACTATTATGCATTGAATACTGAAAATTTCACCTATTATGAAATATTAAACATGAAGCCCTACATGTGTACATTAATATGCAGTGCATCCACCTACATGCAGTTACATGTGCATGTTACTGAACATGCTCACTCAACGTGTGTACAGTGTGTCAGTTAGCTAGCTTATACGCATGTGTAGATATGTATGTATAAGAGAGCGTGTGATATTTCACACCTGGCCTCGTAGGGTCCGTAGTCAATGGCAGGTGGAGGACACCCGGTCACGGGGCAAGGTTCGTATCTGTAGTTGTATGTGATGTTGTTGTCTGGTCCGGTGAGGTTGACTCCAGAAATCAGATACGTTACCACCGCTGTCTCGTTGTTTATTGACCAAGAACTAAACAAAAACAAAAAACAAGCAAGCAGTAAATATCAAACTTAAAAGGAAAAAAAAGCAGAATTAAGTCCTCACAAGTTCTCATCTTGTGGTAAAGGGTCTTCACCGTGGTTGGTATTGGCGATGTTGCCGCCCACGTTGACGTGATCAGGTAGCATGACAAAGGAGTGAGTGATCCACAGAGTGCTGTGAGGCTGGACTCCGTACACACCAGCACTATAGGACGATGTGTCCACTCTACGAACACATAATACATGCACAGAAATATCAAAACACACAAGCAATGAATCTGAAATTATAGTAATGTGAAATTAGATTTTCTTTTTAACAGCTCTTGTAGGCTACAACCAGAGTCCAGCTGCTGTGTGGCCTTACCTAGAAACTACCAATATCATTGCCAACATTGTTGATAAAATTATATCATATATAATGTCAACGATAGACTCAAATTTAACACAAGCATCGGAACTCCGTAATTTAGCATCAATCATGGGCAAGGCCAAGTACAATTTATATCTCTACAAGTTAGTATTATACTCACTCTGCAGTGGCAGGAAGGTCCCAGACGACGTTGTGGCGATAGCCCTGGGGCACCGTCATCATGTAACCATCCAAGTGGGTCAGGCGGTAGTGTTGCCATGGCACTGTTGTCATGCCAAACTCGTTTGATACATTAACTGCCACCCCTAGTAACGTCACCTGAACCACACCAACAGACAACATGAAGATAGCATATTCAGTGGATCTATAACAATACTATCAATGAACGATTCAGTCATTCTCGGCTGAAATGATAATAATAATAATAATAGCAGTTTTTCTCCGTTTTAACAACCAATATACATATTATGGTTAATATAAATAATTGACTTTTAAAACTGTTATTGTCACAATGATATATAGTCTTGTGTTACAATGTTTGTAAATAGAAATGGTACGGCTAACTCTGCATACAACCATGCATGGGCTGTACATATATTGGTGAAGAGATGGTCTGTTCTTACATGTGGCTCAGCCTCGTTCCATGCCACTCTGAGGAAGTACGTGTTGGAGTCACAGACTGTGCCGTTGTGGGAGGACGAGGTGCCGCTGAGGGCTGGCACTGATCGGGTGCAGTGTTGAGGGGGCACCAGGGGGCTATCCGGCATCACCAGCCCCCCACCTGGGAGGCCAGTGAGCGTCCCATCCAAATCAACATACAGCACCTAAACAATCAGTGAACATATAGCTAACTGAACACCTTGGTCCACTCAATGATCCACTCAATAGAATTACAATTACGATATCTATACTTAATACTGGCTCTGCAAGTATTGTTTGCGAGGTCACCCTCAGTTGTTGTTTAGTGGTTTTGTTGTTGTGCTTGTGTTTGCTTTTATTTTATGTTATTTTTCAACTGAGGAAGACCTCTCGGGGCGTGCTATTGAACAAAACACTAAAAAAAAAATTAAAAAATTAAAAAAAGCATACTGGTACATGATGTTTATGTCTGTATTTGATTTAATACTCATATGTACCAAATCACTAGTTTCTGAGCTTTACCTCAAACTCCCACTTGAAAGCAGTCTTGTGCTCCTCTGAGCCTCCTATGAAGTTGATTTGGCGGAAATGGACCTGGAATCCTCCCTGACGAGGCTTGCAGTGCGAACATGCCAGGAGGCAAGACGTGGAGGCGGAGTCGAAATTGGCAAAGGTGACGTTGGAGAGAGTGAGACGAGGGGTGTTAGGTGTCTTCACACCTCCTGTTTGAGCATGCCCAGTATTTACAGAGGTGTGAGAGATGATGAGGGAGTCCTGTAGTAGATGATACGGCAACATTAGATGACTAAATATTCAGTTTTTATGGCCTTGTAGTACTACTACTATTACAGTGTAGTACTACTACTATTACAGTGTAGTACTACTACTATTACAATGTAGTACTACTACTATTACAGTGTAGTACTACTACTATTACAGTGTAGTACTACTACTATTACAGTGTAGTACTACTACTATTACAGTGTAGTACTACTACTATTACAGTGTAGTACTACTACTATTACAATGTAGTACTACTACTATTACAGTGTAGTACTACTACTATTACAGTGTACTACTACTACTATTACAGTGTAGTACTACTACTATTACAGTACCAGCAGTATCTATTAGACGTACCACTATCATGGGTCCTCCCCAGTCTCCATGTGTTTCTTGTATTTCTATCCCATTCTCCACATTGTCCGCTATCTTGAAGTCCGCCAACCGGACATGGCCCACCACCGACAGCTCCACGCCGTGAATACCGTTGCCATAGCCCGTGAAATCCCTCAAAGTGGCCACGCCCACTTCCGAGGCTCTGCACCCATCCACCTATGTACAAATTGTTAAATAGAACACTCTAAATGAGTTTATTCACTGAACGGCGGGCAGGGTGACATACGTAAGGAGTGTATCGCTCCCATATCCGGAGACCAAACTCGTTGCAGGTGTGAGCCGTGTTGTTACGGAATACTCCGAAGGGTGCCTTGTTGGGGCACACGGAGCGTGTGAAGGACGCTCCTGATGGATGGTTGTCCAAGTCGTACCTAATATACCCCATCATTCAGAAGATAGTCAATATGAATATAAACCAACAAATAGATAATAAGACACTTTACAATGAGGGGGAAATTCAACTGACATCAAATCTTCTTTGTTCAGGATTTACATGTACATGTATAATATACATATCTTTTTCCTAACTTAAACCACGAAGCAATTTAAAAACCCTGCCTTATAAATTACTGGAGTTATTAATAAAAAATTTGGGTTGTTTATAATTTTATTTATCTTTAAGAGGTACAAATCTACCAATCATCCTACCAGAATCCATACGCCCTGGAGGCAGCTGCAGCGTTGCCTATGAAAGTGTTCTGAGGGTTGGTGATCCAGAAGGTGGCAGGTATCTGGTCAGTGTTGAGGAGACTAGAAGAGCCCCTGGTCAGGACTCCTAGGTTGTAGAGGTACCTGTTCTCTGTCTCAATACCATCCTCCTGTTGACACACCCACCAAAAAATGTCATATTAATTTACTGTATTAATGTAAAAATGGGATAAATGCTTCAGCACCACTGGCATGACATGTAGCCTGGGGCTATTTCCTACAGCACATGCACATACCACAAAGTAGGCGTGTCCCATGATGTCGTAGGCCACGTTTCCTTCTATGAGCAGCTGGTGCACTCCGTGTGCCGTGATGGCTCTGTTGAAGGAATGGTGGATGGAACAGTGGCGCACATAGGATCCGTTCATCTGCCCCGTCAGGTGGAAGTGGATGGAGTACCGGCCTAGGCGGAATGCTTGACCACTCTGCCTGACTTCCACATGCTCCAATCTGTGTCACACATGCACAACATATTCAGAACAAACTTGAAACAAAATGGAGTATTTGTGACGGGAAATTAGCCTTGCCTGACAGGCGCCACGTTAGGTCCCATCCTGTGTATGAATATCTGGGCTCCGTACTGGTCCGCATTTGGTCCCAGAGTTCCCTGGGGGTCCGATAGTGGAGCACCCTGGACCACTATGTTGTGTGATAGGAGGCCAACCTCAGCCCTAGGTTACACACACACACACACACACACACACACACACACACACACACACACACACACACGCACACACACACATTACAACAGCCTTTCCAGATAGTCATCTAGCTTCTGGCCACACCTGATCTCAATGGACTGCCCATCCTCTACAGTTTCAGTGACGCCATGATGAGTGTAATTGATGGACCTCGTCAGTTCAACCGTTCTTCCGTCTGCAGACATACTCATAACTTCCACTTCCTGGAAGAGATTAATGTCATTAAAACACCATAATGACGGAGTGATTGCTAATTAGACTTTCATTACCTCAGTCTCATTGCCATCTTTACCAGTTGGTGCCAGCACCAATCTGTCCCCAGGTACCCAGTCCACAGGCTGTTGCAAGACCAGGCTGGAGCTATTAGCACGGGCAGTGGAGGCCAGTCTAGTCCAGGTCACATGACGAGGACGGCCGTGCATATCTAGTCGACCTTGCCGCACCCCCAACACCTGATAGTAAAGGGAACAATTCATAGTGGCAGTTTAGTGTGTGTGTGTGTGCATGTGTGTGTGTGTGTGTGCATACGTGTGTGCATGTATGCGTGTGTGTGTGCATGTGTGTGTGTGTGTGTGCATGTGTGTGTTTTAATGAATATGGCATGTTTTGTGTGTTGTTGCTGTTGTTGTTTTCTGTGTGGAGTGTTTACCTTAGCTCCATATATGGGTATTTCTGGATCAGAAATGTTACCATGGAGAGTGATTGTTGCTCTATGCTGGAATGGAAATTCTTCCGTACCGACCTAGAGAAGAGAAAAAAACAAAACAAAACAAAAACAGGTCATAATAAACTTTAGCTCAAGCATCTGCTGTTTAGAGCACTCTGAAATATCTGACCTGAAAGGTTCCATTGTTGATGAAGATGTACTTGGCCTGTAAGTGGAGGTCCTGCTGGTCATAGAACACTAATGATCCCTCCACCAGCACCAGATTCAGTACCGGAGGACTTGTGTCCAGGTACACCGTCTGTCCCGGTCGGATGTAGGCGGAGTCACCCAACCCAGGAGGGTCTCTGCCGCCCCAAGTGAAAGGACTGGACCATAGGTCAATGTACTCGAAGACCACGCCTTCTGATGGCACCGGAGTCGCTGCCCCTTTACCGCGAACCACCACCATGACAGCTGCTTGCAAAGTGGTCCTGTGAGACCCAGTCCTGCAGCCGATCTCAGTGTCAGTCACTGCAGCAAGCCCCTCCCACTCGCAAACAACACCGTCTATTGTGACCGCGAGATCATTCGAGCTCAGACCAGCTGAAGTAGTCATGCCGGGAGGAAGGAAGCCGGCCCCAGACAGAGAGACTACGGTGCCTCCTGCTGTACCCCCCAGAGAAGGAGTGATGGAAGAAAGGGTTGGAGTGAGAGACTGCAGGAAAGTGAAGGTGCCATTGGCTGTAGCAGAGACAGAGCCACTCTCCACAGTGATACCACAGGAACGAGGAGAGACAGTTGGGAGTGTGTTGGGACCCAGCCGGCACTGTAGCTCCGTGTAGATGGACGTCAGTACGACACAAGGCACATCACACACTGACACGCTCAGTCGATTCCTGTCGCCACTGATATTTCTATCTGGAAAACCCATGCCACGGACAGTGAGCAGAACCTCGCCCCCACTCCCAGCTTCCGCAGGAGAAAAGTCGTCCAACTCCAAGGAGTATGTGAGCAACGCTGCATCACTGGGCTCAGCTCTGGCCATGCCCAAGTCATTCACTGTCACCACGACTTGATATCTGCCTGCCGCCAGGTAGGGAACTTGACATGTGATCTCATTGGTCATGGTAGACGCCACTGGACAATCCCAGCCCATTGAGTCACCAGGACTGTATTGCTCAGACACGATCCTAACACTGGCTGCAGCAGTAAACAAACTGCCGTATATAGTAATGACATCATCTCCGGTCACCTCTGTCGAACTGAGGCTGGTAATAGTGGGCGTGGCACCGTGGCTGTATGTGTACTGAACACTGCCACTTACTGCAGCTGCCATACCGTTGATCGAGATGTTCAAGCTTGCTAATACGTCGTTGGTGGTGGGTGTGGCAAGTGGCCCAGCCGTGCATCTTAGTTCAGTGGGAGTGGCTGACGAGACCTGGCAGGGAACACCGGCCAGAAGTACCGAGTTTCTAGAGAGGATGTGACTGAATCCACTTCCTGTGATGGTTATCTCATTTCCTCCCAAAACACTTCCAACTTGAGGCACGATGTCCGTCACTGATGCTACGACTCGGACCGTGGGAGGGGTTGAGATAGAGGTGTCAAGTGGCGAAGTCCACCCTTTACCAGAGACATGGACATTGAGCGGATATTCATTGGACTCGTAGTTCTGCACGGAGCACTCCAGAATGTCTTCTTGTCCAGGCATTAAACCTGTTAACATACAGAGGGAGTGGCCCAGCCACATCAGCACATCCAAGGTGGAAGCACCAGGAGGGACCAGTCCTAGACCAGTGACACTCAGCGTTGACCCAACCTGTACCTCTGAAGGCTATAAGTCACAAACATACAGTACTAATGAAAATGAAATGGTTGCTGCCAGAGGGTCAGTTAGAGAACTCACAGTCACTGAGATTATCCGAGGAGTGAAGGATGAATCAGACGAGTACGCAAACGAGCAGCTGACATTCTCCGCACACTCTGCATGGATGGCACGTGCCACTGACGCTGCTCCTTCCCGCGGCACAACTATCACCTGGACGTTAAGACAAATTCAACATTCAGAAAGATATTTTCAGACATTTTCCTGTGACTCGTTTAGATATCAATAATTGGGCAAATGAAAAGAATTATCCATTTCAAAAGGTAAGAAATAGATCAAAACATAAGTAGTAGCTACTTACATGACATTTTAATAGGAGTAATATTTTATTACATGCACACACAAACACGCACATCTCTGTCTGCACACACACACACACACACACACACACACACAAACCTTGATCTTCATGCCAGCAGAACAGTGTCCAGCTACAGAGCACAAGAAATAATAACTCCCTGGTGTGAGTTGCTCTATGGTGACTGTCTGGTCCACACTGGAGTCCCTCCACACGTGCAGTGGGTCCGCCTCTGAATCACAACTCCCGTACACGTCTTCCGTGACCTGCAGTGTTCATTAATCACATGTCAAGTCTTGAAATTATCACACACACATCAACTGCACTAGTGCATGCATGCACAAGTAATTAGCTAAAACAAAGAATAATATATATTGTTTTTATAATGCATGTAACAACTAAAAGTGTGGTGACCAAAAATACACGGAACTTTATACTTCATATTGAAACGTTAAATTTGTAGTTCATCAAATTTAATTAAGAGTCTGATTGCAGGGTCTGACCTGGTGTAAGGAGTGAAAGCCGCCCCACGTGAACTGTACTGAGTCACCCTCAGTCACTGTCAGGTCCTGGTACTCCTGGATCAACCACTCCACCCTGTGGACCACGCCCCTCTACATACATATTACATATAGAGTATAGAGTAGCTAACATGACCACACCCAGCTAGAGCTGTGGTGGAAAAGAAAGCTGTGCCTGGCAAGAGTAACAGAATAAAAGTTAACGTACAAGTACTGGAGGCTAGTGTATGCACCTCTCCCCAATCCATACTGGAGGCTAGTGTATGCACCTCTCCCCAATCCATACTGGAGGCTAGTGCATGCACCTCTCCCCAATCCATACTGGAGGCTAAGTGTGCAGCTGAGTAATGAATTACACGATGAAGATACCGTTTTAAAACATGTCACATAATATTATGATTTCTAGAGGAAAAGAGGAGGGCATGGGGAGGAGAGGGGGTGTGGAGGAGGAGAGGGGGCATGGGGGAGGAGAGGGGGCATGGGGGAGGAGAGGGGGTGTGGAGGAGGAGAGGGGGCATGGGGGAGGAGAGGGGGCGTGGTGCAATTTGAATGAATCTTTTGAAACAGGTCTCTGGCACTCACTTACCGCCATTGCTTGCTGAGTTGACTGGGAGCCACTGGTGGATCCTTCCACAGTGACAGCGAACCTCATGCCTCTCTGGCAATGGTCCGACACGGAACATGTGAAGTAGTGCTCACCCACGGACAGACCTCGCACCACCACTTCTCCACTCAGCACTGGATCACTCTGCCAACCACGACGCACCTGGACACGCCCACACACCCACACATGTACGTGTCAATCATCTTGAAACGTAACAAAGACAGGATAGGTCACCTACCTGCCCAAGTTCCTCCACATTGTCATTTACTAAGGTGCATTCAGGGTCAATGGGTGTGGTCATCTCCAAAACATTGTGGTAGGAGCCGCTCCAGCGGAATGCTAGCCCCACCCCTTCAGGTATGGTGATGTCATCATGAAATCCTACCCGCCAGTCAATAACATGAACACGACCAGACTGGATCTACAACATGAGGAAAATGTTGGAATGAATAAATGAATGAATGAATGAACAAATGAATGAATGAATGAATAAATGAACGAATGAATGAGGACTGAACCAATGGATAAATCAATGACTGAGGAGGAACAACAAATGGAAGAATGAATGAACAAGGAATAAACTTATGAATGTATGAATGAATGGTAGAACTGATTTACAGATGAACAGACTATGAATCAATGAACTAAAAATACAAATTTGAATGAACAAATGATTGAAAAAAAAATGAAATTGAGAACTGAAATGAAAATGAGATAATTGAATGTACATATAAAGTGAAGTATCCAATCATTCCTTACTTGTATTTTCCTGCCTTGCATGCAGCCTCCAGCCACAGAGTCTATGAAGTAATACACAGTGCCCATCTCCAAGGGAATGCTAACAAATCCTCCTCTGGCGTTGAGAGACCACTGACGTACAGAGTGGACAGATTCCAAATCACAAGACGCAAACACTTCTCTAGACACTTGGCGAACTCCATGAACTCTGGCAACAAAACACCCACACATCAGTAAGCCAATTATACACATTATGTGTATATCTTATAGATTAGAAATAAAAGGGAATTGTACAGAAGAATGTTCGGACATTGTACAAGGAAATTTAACATGGTGTTTGAGTGTCAAATCATAGCTATTATTTATTCATTTATTTTTTTACAATTTCTACTTATCAATTGCATTTTCATTGATTTTCACTCCTTTTCTAACATTTATTACATTTAATAAATATGAGAAATATTGCACGTTTTCAAAATATTTTTAGTGACTGTACTCACCCAGTCCACTGCAGAATTAGAGTTACTGAATTGTTATATGACAGAATTAGATCCCTCGCAGCTTCCCAGTCTATCACTACCTCCCGAGCCTCCATCGCTGGCGGAGGAAACTGAACGTCAGGAGGAGAACCATCTCCTACGCCGTCCACACCTCCCACGCTGACCCATACAGGCTGGAGGTCACTTGTTCCGTAAGTCACATGACGTCTGATCTGTTCCGCATCCAGAGGATGGGCATAGTACGCTACCTCATCCAAATATCCTGTGAACGGGGCCAGGCCACCTCTGGGACTCGTCGACCACAGTGGTAGGCTACTACTGCCACCCAATTCCGTGGGACTGCCGACGGCAGGGAAGAAAGTTGCATTTTGGCTTGAGAGGAAGTCTTCATTGACTCCAAGTACCAGTGTACCTGTGGCAGGACCTTCAGGGTCCAAGTTGCTTGCCTGCCAGTTGATATACACGTGGGTCCAACTAGAAAGGTTCTTGCCAGCACTTCGCAGCAGCTGCCATTGTCCAGGTAGTGCCTGAGGGACATTAGTCGAATGCATGCCTACACATGTTGACCCGCACTGTGACGCCAAGTCCTGGATGTGCGGGCAATCTGCCGAGGAATTGCTGCTGACTCCGCCCACCCACAACTCCACGTCATCGCATGGATTCAGGATGACTAGAAATCCGCACGGGGAGCCACTGCATGTGGAGGATGCATTAAATAGCACACGGTATTGCGGGGAAGGAGCCGGAACCTTCATCCAAAACTCCACTGAAAACCCGCCAAACAACTCAAGCTCAGGTAGCACCGGAGCTCTGAGGAAGGCTGATGTAGAAAACCGGATTGACTGGTCTGTCTGGTCATTGCCCGATATTCCAGCTTGTCGAGTGGTTACACGACCGTGAACGCTCACATCTGCACGGCGTGACAGAGACCCAAAGCTCCTGAAGGATGACAGATCAGTAGACTGGACCAACCCTGTGTCTGAGTTGCGGTAGTCTGCCTGCAGAGGCCAGTAGGCCAGCGGCTGCTGCGTGTTGACCAGGGAGGAATAGCCATCATCCACAGCCTGTCCTGTGGTACAGGACAGCCGGCCGCTGCTGTCAATATCCTCCACCTTGCACGGAGTATTGCCAATGCTTACTCTAGTCCTGGCCACGTGGGATCGAGACAGTCCCGCAGTCTGGACCTGAATCTTGAGACCTCCGCGCACCGACCCAGCTGAGACAGACGGAGAGCTTGTCAGACGAGGGTGCACGTAGAGTGCCGTGTCGTCTACGCTGGCATGGCCCCACCCTCTTCCAGCAACGTGCATAATCGGACGATAGATGCCAGGCGAGAGCGAGGTGGGTACTGTGCATTGGACGGTGAAGTTATCGTACGTTCCCGTATTAGGTGAGAGAGAGGGAGATGTAACCGTAGCTGGTAGCAAGGCAGGAGTAGATGACGAACAACCGATGTTGCTGTTACCAAAGGAGAATAGGTTGTCGTCTTGAGATGAAGATATTCCCTCCAATTCCAACGTGATCACACCTCCAGGCACCACCCGGTTTTGTCCCACCGACCTGAGAATGGGCGTGGAGGAGGCAGAGTAAGTGTAGCTCACAAGGGGATTCCCCGTATCACTGCATGTGATGGGCGTGGCAGATAGCTGGAGTGGCACAGAGGTGACCCCAAAGCCAATCATCAGTGACGCAGAGACGTCTTCCAGCTCCTGTACTGTCACTGTCCCTCTAAGTCCTGTGAGGAGAGAGGAGTGCACTTTGTATCACACCAGAATGCGTGTACATTAAAGCTCAGTTATGCCACTCCCCTCCCCCCGCCCCCTTCCCTTAACTTCTATGAAGTATGAAGCAGAAAAACAAAATCATACTTTCAAACTAAAGCAATCATAAAATTCACAAAAGCAATGAGTAGACATTTTTACCGAGGTGAGCGTGGCCTCCAGAAATGTAGTGGTAAACACCGGCCTTGGAGAAGGTGTGTCTGAAGAACCCCGTAATGCTGGCATCTGACCTGAAGCCACTCCCATCGTACAAGGTCGCCTCAGGGCCGCTCACTTGTACCACACTCCTCCTCGTCACAAACTGTGAACCAGTCCAGGACCATTCCACTGTGTCACCCACTCTCACCGTCAGGGAGGTGGGGCTCCAACTGTAGCCCAACCCATAGTCTGCGTTAAATCTGAAATATATCACAAGACGACATTTGTTATTCAATTTAAAAACTCCGAGGACATTTTTTACTCCTACTTACGCGCTGTTGTTGACGTGATGCGTGTGAGAGGCTGAAGGTGTGAGGCATGTGATACTGGTGTCCTCTACCGCATTCACACTGCATGGACGACCTCCAATGGACACGCCCACTGACTCCACGTCAGTGCCGAACCCAGTGCCGCCAATGGTCAGGGGTTGACCCCCAAACAGAGACCTGCAAACACATATGTAGGGACGTGAATAAGGAATAAGTGTGCATATGTGTGTGATGAATGTGTATGTTCTTTTGTTTGTTTGTTTGTTTGTTTGTTTGAAAGACTCACCCAGTACAACGGGATATAGTGGAGACAGCAGGTCCAGTATAGGTGAACATGACATTGCTACTAGCACGTCCCTTCCCTACAACCGTCACGCGCACAGCTACAGTTCCTGCCGTGAGCGGAGGAGATGTACACACTAACACAGTCATGGACGCCGTCGTCACTATGCACTCCTCTTCACCAAACTAAAATGGCAGCATTCACACCACACAAACATAGCATCAGCTCACAAGGACAGTGTCTAGTAGTTGTGGGTGGAATCCTCTAATTAGCATGCATAGTGTGGATCAAATGCTAGCAAATGTTGGGTTGGCCAAGACATTACATATTATATATATAATACACATGTGTATATTAGCACTTGAATTACTAGCTCACAATCTCATGAAATATGTGTGTATGCAGTTCATTATGAAACGCAATGAGATTTTTGTGACTTGTAGAGGGAAAAATCTGATCAGTCAAACTGAATGGAATAAACTTGCTTGCATTTTCACATCAATATCCTGAAAATTTTAGATTCAAAGGGCGGCGGAGGGGGGATTGGTTTCTATTAGCCCCCAGCAAATTCAAAAGTTAACAATTTGGGCCACATTTTGTTCCACAAAATTTCTTCCTTTGATGAGTCATAATTAAAGTTTTAGCATCACTTATGCCATTACTTGAACAGTATCCCATAGTCTCACCAGGATCCTGTTCTCCGCGGCTACGCTGGAGAATCCGGTACCAGTTACAGTCACCATCTCTCCCCCGACTATGGACCCCGTGGTGGGCATCACCATGGTTACAGAAGGCGTGAGTAGGTTGCTGTAGGTGAAGGCGCCACTGAGCGTAGAAGGCATGGAGGACTTGCTGGCGTCACTGTCGCATACCACCGTCACTTGGACGTCGTGAGAAGTACCCATGTTGGGCTCCGCTGGTGTTAATACAGTCACGCTACTGTTGGTAGAACTGACAATTAGACAGGGGCTTCCCCCGAGTAATACCTCGTTCCTCCATCCTCCGGTGCAGCTGGATTCTGGCACTGCAAAGGGAGCCACTCCCACTCCATTTATGCCTCCACTACTCAAGAAAAACGGACTGGACGTATCCCTCTGCTCGGCATTGGGGAAGTAGAATCCAGTGCCAGACACAACGAGCTCAGTCCCTCCTTCCACACTTCCACTCATCGGAGCCACGCCCACCAGAGTCACCAGGTAGTCGATGGTTGCTCCATTAGTGCGAGCCTCTCCGGAATACAGAACATGCAAGTGAAGCGTCTTCGAGCCAGCAAAGCTACTTCCAAGAGTACACGTCAGAGACGACTCCGAGCTGGCCGTAACATCACACTCAACCTTGTCAAACAAGACGTAATTCTCGGCAGGCATGCTCGAGAACCCAGTGCCGGTGATAGTGACTGCGTCACCAGCGGAGGCCGTCTGAGGGTTCACAGAGGTCACCTCTGGAGTGGCTGCTGGACCATACTTGAAGCCGCAGTAGTCTCGGAAGTCTGAGGAAGGCACGTTCTGATAGAGAGGATGGCCACCGCTGCAAGCTGCCAGCTGACCGCGGACACGTACATGGAGCTGGGACAGACAGACACAGCAGAACAATAAGTTCAAGTCAGTCAATAAAATGCATACACAAGTCATAACGTGCTTCTTGTATGTAATAGAACCTTATTTCAAATACAGCTTCGTGACCTGGCTCACCTGTGGGGTGACTTCTGGTGTCTGCAGCAAGTGTCCAGGGATAGGCCTGAGGAACAGACCTCCAGCTGCAATCTGAGGGGAATAGAGTGGACAGGAATGGAGGAAGAGAGGAGAATAGAGAGAAGGGATTACGATGCATCTATAATCACTACAAGATAAAAAAGATGTGCATGCTGATACCCAGCAAGATTCAATTTATCCAATGAAAATTTCACTTCATCCAAATGAATTAAGTAAATACAGACAGAAATACAGACAGACGGCAGACAGACGACAGACAGACAGATAGACGACGGACAGACAGACAACTGAAAGACACAGACAGACAGACAACAGAAGACAGACAAACATACATACATACATACATACATATACACACACATACATATATACCTCACGGGCGGAGAGTTGGATCTGATCTCCAGTGAGGTTTAAGTTCCTGACTTCCATAAGGGGTAGGTCTCGACTGACATCCTCAAACCTGACTTGGTAGAACCTTCCAGGGCAGAACTCTCCCAGGACATCGTGAGAAAGCAGCTGCAGAGTGTCCACCGTCACTGCTCCAACACCTTCAACTGACTCCACAGCTGTCTGGACCTGTGCATGAACAGAAACAGAAAAATTACTCTAGGCGATTCAAATTACTTTAATCCTCTTTGATATTCTTTCCTGTTCCTGTTTCATTAGGCTGGCGAGCAAAGACAAATGACACATTCACAGAAGTATACAGTTCATGTGTACTTGCCTCAAGTGGGGTAGCGTGGAATGAAAGGGGCGTGGTACTTTGTCCCTCCAGCACCAATGAATAATATCCCCTTACAGGCTCACTGGCTGCTTGAGTGCGACTAACAGACACAGTCACTCCTACACACACACACACACACACACACACAATGCAGGTGAATGGTACATACAAAAATGGTACATACAAATGTGACCGGTTTTGGGAAAATTGGCCTAAACGCGGCATCTAAAGTTTTCTAATTTATTCTACCAGTAGGCTGCACGGGGCCTTGGGATGCCGTCCTCCTAATTTGGAAGCTGTAGCACAAGCCGTCTTCGCCCTACGCACTACAACACTTCAGTATTTTTGCTAAACTTATTATTGCTTATTTCGAAAAAACACCGGGTAAAGGATTGCTAAGGTCAGGGGGCGTGCCTTGTGTCCGTATACTATTACTGCGTGTCTCCGGGACACTACGGAATAAACCAGTTACAGGCGGATTGAAAGAAGTCTAAAAGGCTTAATGCAGGGCTCCTTAAGAAACTATGATGGCGAGAATTGCGTGAGTACGTGAATTATGTAGAATAGTAAGTGAATTAGTTAGCTACAGTTTTTTTCCCGGCTGTTAGTGAAAAGCCCGCCAATAATTTCTTAGCAACTCTCTGTACACGAGTCCAACCGGCTAGTGTTTCTAGCCTCCTAGTGTGAGTTCTAGAGCACGCCAGAGCTTACAACTGCGTCATAAGCTAGAGCTAACTGGTGTCTATCCATTTCTGCCATAAAAAAAATTTCGAAAAAAATCGACCCATAAGGCTTTACCCGGGGATACTGAAAATAATTGTTTGCCGCGTTTAGGCCGATTTTCCCAAAATCAGTCACAAATGTGATTATTCAATCATAAAGATAATAATATTGACTAAAACCAGTCTAACGTTGAATCACATGTCCTATTTAATGAGGTTGCTAGGTTGCTGGAACATGGATAATAACATACAGTTTGCATTATTGCCTGCTAAATTTATAAGGCTATGTACAGCCAGCTCTTGGATGTATTAACTCCAGCACACACTGGAATACGAAAACACATAGCCAAGTACTGCTTTCCCATGGACCATTTGAAAACTACCAGTATCAACAAAAGCTAGCTGCCATGACTTGTACTACTCTCAAACACATGGAGGGAGTATTAGTGAAAGTTGTAAATTAGGTGGGCAATTATACAGACACAACCTTATATTCACCTGAGCTGGACAGAGTGCCATCAGAGAGAGTCGCTTGCAGCAGTGGGAGGGAACCAGCACAGGTGGAGGAGACAAAGGTCAGGGAGTACGTAGAGGTGACGACTGAGGAGGAGTTGACTTGGTCCACTGTCATGTCTACACTGTAGATGGGCACTCCGCCTGGTCTCGCTGGGGGCTGGTACTGGATGCCACAAAAATAAAAAAGATAAGTGCATTGTTAACAAGATTGACCTCCTAATTAATTATAGGCTATGACATTTGACAATACCTACACAGACCGTGGTCAAATACTCTGGAATGTTTACATAACACATACCTTGTACATATATTGTTGTTTAGTTTGTTTCTTTTTGCTCACTTCTTGATTATTTTTTGCTTGTATTCATAAAAAATGAAGATAATTTGGCATCCTAAATTTACTTTACTCTATTAAATATAATATGACCCCAATCCTTACAAGGAGAAATTTAAACTAAATTTCTAGCTTGAAAGTGCAACATTAAACTTTACCTGCATTGGGTCAAACTGTCTCATCTCAGACGAGAAAGAAATCTCGTCCACATAAAATCCCCCGCCCAGTCCATCAGCGTCCAAACCCAGCCCCTCTATGATGTAGGACTGATCAGTGCCAGGAGCAGCGTCAGGATCCTGGGGCAGAGGCAACCGAGCTGCCAACATTGTCTCCAGATCAGTGCAAGAAAAGTGCCACCTGCAAATTATAATTCAACCATTGATATATGACATACATGCATAACAGAGGATCACACATTCCTAAATTAAAAGCATCAGCAAGTGAGAACAGCTATTAGAATATTCAATTGCAGTTATAAATAGCAATTTTATAACAAACAAATGATGACCCCTTGTGATGATCTCTAGCTATTCAAAATATAAGTCTTATTTTAATTAACAATTGAAACTACAGGAGTATGCAATTAAGGTCACAAACAGCGAACAGGATTACACGCGTGCTTGGATTAATGCACATTTCTCTACCTCTCCTCAGAGACCCTCAGCTACTGCCTCCATTATCAAACTCTCACAAACCTGTCATCATCCATGACCGCATCATCCAATGAGTAATCCCAAAATGAAGCAAAGGCTCCGTAACGAGTGGTAGGATTGGTGGAGAGGGAGATGGAACGCCAGCCCACGCCCCTGACATTCACGGCCAGAGCCATGTGCTGGTTCCTCGGCAGTTTGTAGGCCAGACATAGGTAAGGGTTGTCAGACGCTCTCACACTAGACATGCACACGTATGCATAGGTCACATGAGAGCTAAAAAAAAATCCTGGTCATATATACAAATGATACTGTCATTGTATTGCAGCTGCTGATACTCAACATGATAAAGTTCATGCTAACACATGCACATACATACGCACATACATACATACATATTTCTGACTTTGCTTTAAAAATGCCAACTTAAACACTCCAGCAATTGTCAGTTTTAACAGACCTATCTTCTGCTGTGGGATACGGTGCCAAACCACGCCCATCTGGAACCTAAAATAGAGGTAAAAATTAACTGACCAACACTTGATCACCGATAGCAACCTTACAAAGAGAGAATAGCGTCCACAGAGGGAGTCACGTGAAGTGATAATTGGCGTAGCCCCGCCCCATGCCCTCCAGGCCTGGCTGACGTCTGCATCCCCTTCAAACTGGTAGACGTCTACGAAGTGGAAGTAGCCGAGCTCCTGACCAAACGAGTCTCCACACAACCCGTGGAATAGCCCCAGGACACTGGCATTCAAGGTGGCTGCAAAATCAACAGAGTTCAATATAGTCACTAGTCTGTGGCTATCATGGTGTTAATTTATGTCAATGATTCAGTCATTCTTGACTGAAATAATTATAATAATAGCAAATTTTTCTCGTTCTAACAGTCAAAATTAAAACTTAACCCGACGTTTCAATTTCTTGCCAAAGTCCTCTTCAGTACTCCTTATTGACCCCTGAAGAGGACTTCGTCAAGAAGTCGAAACGTCGGGTTAAGTTTTAATTAACAATATTGGCTGTTAGAACGAGAAAATTTGCTACTATTATTTATGTCGCCTGACACATACTCTATGTATAGCTTACATTTGTATTTGCTTTAAAAAAAATTTTTTTTTAATTACTGGAGATTTATGTAGATTATACTGCTAAATCAGGCATGAAATGTTGCATGCAATTGTCAATGAACCAGTACTAGCTAAATGTCCGCATGAATCAATGAGGTACAGTGACATATACAAGGCAATTGCATTTATCTTACACAGACTGTTGTAATTCATTAAAACTACAAGTGCTTTATTTAGCCACCCCCACAGTCTGCCAGCATCCCCAGACTCACACAGATCTTGCAGAGATAATGGTGGAGTGCTCCGCCCATCCCACTGCACCACAATGGTAGGCTCATCTGCCACGCCCATCACGGCAGAGTCCACCGTCACCTGGATGGCCTGCACTTCAGGCAGTCCTGCCGAGGACAGCTCCACCCTCTGTCTCTCTCGCACCACCTGGCTGGTCTGACTGTAAGTGAAGTCGGTGTTGTCGTGAATGTGAACTCCAGCCTGGAAATACAGCAGCAAAAATTAAATACATAGTAACTATTGGACACATTGTTCTGTCGTCAAGGGTATGAAACTCGGGTGTTAGTGAGGGGTAGCTAAACATACGTACATACTGTATGGATGGATCAGGGAGAAGGAAAATCTGTTCCTTTAATTCTTACCTGGATGTAATCTTGTCCCCCATTTTCTTTGTACTCTGCCACTAGCAAATAATCCTCACTATCGTTCAACTCCAAGCCTGCAGACTTCTGCTCAGAATAACGATAGAAATTGTTGAAACCCGTGACGAACCGACTAGATATAATACTGCATAGACAAGAACACATACATAATACATACATACATACATACATACATACACACACATACACACATACACACACATACACACATACACATACACACATACATACATACACACATACACACACACATACATACATACATACACATACATACATACATACACACACATACATACATACATATCGACTGACAAAACTTACCTAGTTGCTCTTGAAACATTTCTACCAGATGTAAACCACGCCTCTGCTCCATCGTTATTGGATACATAGAAAGTGTGGAGACCACTGGAGTGAGGGTTGAAGAAAGCCTCCAGCCTGGCCCCATAGTTGCTGTGTCTCCTACAGTCAGATAGCATTGCACAACAGTTAATACACCAACCCCAGCTAACAGCAAGATTACTAAATGGCAGCACATGCAGCAAGAACTTATTTGCTCATGGATTATGACGTGATAACGGGGGGGGGGGGGGGGGGGGGGGGGAAGGCACCCACAAAAGCTAATACCTACAGAGCTGATAGTTTTGTTTTTTGTCAAAATAAGCCCGAAATTAAAAAAAGAATAGTGCAATAAAAATGTCTTCAATGTCATTCTGAGTAAGTTTCATACCAAATCAATGTCAATGTCAATAATCTCCAAAATCAGACATGACAAACAAACAACAGACAGGATGACTATATAACCCTCTTGCGCATGCATGCTGAAGGTTGAAATATTTAATATTAGAGCATGTATACTATAATAACACCGCGGTAGTTCTGCGTTATGCTTGGAAGTAAACTGAGTGCTGGAAGTGGAGTTTTGCGTTGAAAATATTACCGTGAGTGTCTCTGGCCTGTTTAGCTTTTCTCTTATGAAACAACATTTACATGAAAAACTTACATCAAACCATGCCCATTGTATTTAATGCGACCTCAGATCACTCAAATACAAATACATTGCAATGACTGCAAAAATGTATTTAATTGCAATTAGTACAATTTCAATGTTTGACCCCACTCTGGTTGAAACTACTGGTTACCTGCTGAGGTGCAGGGCACACGAAGATACACTTATCAGGAATATGCATAGTTACCGTTGGCTTTTACTCATAAAGTTGTGTGTGGCGGAAATTTGCAGTCGCGAGTGGTAGCCAGGCACTTTGCCCAGCCACGCCTCTCCGAGGTCTTGCTGGGGGCCTGCGCACCTCGGCCATGCCCGAGGCACGCCCTTTGTGCAGCTGTCTCTTATCATTCCCTCTTTACTGTGTCAGCTGCACATACCCCCCCCACACGCAACTACAAATTGTCACGGGTAGCCCTACGCCAACCTAGGGTACCCGGAGAAACAGCTCCCTCACTTTAAAACTCAATCCCCCTTCACTACAAATGGGGTGTGGTGGGTGGGGGCTTCTCTGTTGCGGGCCCCAGGACCATTCCTGGCGCTCGCTCTGACAGCTCTTTCATTGCTCATTTCTTATTGATTCCAATTGATGCTCATTACGCGAGGCCGGGCCCCTCTTATAACGCATCACGTGCCGGCCTCGCCCACGGCCGTTTGGCCCTTCCCCTTTAACCGCCGGTAACCTCGGTACGCTGCGCTACACCTGCCGTTACCTGCTGAGGTGCAGGGCACACGAAGATACACTTATTAGGAATATGCATAGTTACCGTTGGCTTTTACTCATAAAGTTGTGTGTGGCGGAAATTTGCAGTCGCGAGTGGTAGCCAGGTACTTTGCCCAGCCACGCCTCTCCGAGGTCTTGCTGGGGGCCTGCGCGCCTCGGCCATGCCCGAGGCACGCCCTTTGTGCAGCTGTCTCTTATCATTCCCTCTTTACTGTGTCAGCTGCACATACCCCCACAAAAACCCGCCAACAAGACCCCTCGGAGAGCCCCGACTGCTCCGACCCGCACACACGCCCACCGGCCCACTAGGACTGACTGCCTCCCACCCTCGTCCACACATACCAAACTAGACAAGAGAATCAATGGCAATAAACACTACGAATATAGTGGAACAGTAACAGACAATGTCAATAGGTCTACTTGGTCCGGCTGCTCTCCGCCGACCCGAACCTCTCAGTCCATTTCTTTGCCGAGGAGGCCTGTTTCCCTCCTTCGTCCCGAATGTATCCCCGGTATTCCCTACTCCTCCACCGGCCCAGAGCTTTAACATCGTCCTCCGAGGCTTCCCCCGCCGACGCCGCCGTAGCGGCGCCAATGCGGAAGCTGTGGCCCGAAATGTTCGCCTCGGGTAGTCCCTTCTCGACCAGTGCCCTCCTGACTTCAGCCACGAAGTCCCTCCTGGTGAGACCAGAGCCATTACCGTCCTTGAAGAAGGGTCCCGAACCCGCTCCTCTGTCCACCATGAACCTCAGCACGGCCTTGACTGGACACAAGGCGGTGTCTGTCCGATGTAGCGTCACCCAGGCGCCTTCCCTCAGCCTGTCCGTCTTGGACTCCTTTATCCTGACCCTGATCCAACGGGAACTCCTGTCACTGTCCAACTGTACGTCCTCCCACGACAAGTGAGCTCCCCGGTCGAACACCCCGGATTCCGGAGCCAGTGCCTCGCCTGCCCTGAGGCAGCCGAAAAAACACATGCAGGCAGCTGCCCACAGCATTGTTCCTCTTTGTCCCTTGGACGTCCAGACGTCTAGCATTGCTCTCATGTGGATCTCTCTCACCGGCTCCCTCGCGTGGCCCCTGTTGCCCTCCACGGCCTCCAGCCGAGCCAGACCCTTCTTCAACTGGGTCAGCCTGTCCATCTCACTCCAGTCCGGTGCCCTCATGCCAGCCTTGATCTGGGCCATGCGGAGACCTGCCAGGTGATACTTCACTGTTCCCTTTTTCATCCCTTGCTTGGCTAACAGTGCCACGTAAGCAAGGGCCTTGTCCTCCGTCACCGGCAGCGGCTCCTCCCCCAGATCCTTGCACCAGGCCGAGTACTTACCCCACGCCGAGGCGTACCGCCTCTGCGTGAGGGGCGCTATCGATGCGTCGATAGCAGCCTCCACAACTTGCTCCACTCCTGCTCTGACCACGATTGATTCGCCCTGGACAGCACCTCCAGGAGCTCCCTCGGTACCTCCACCGGCTCCGACCTCCGTACCTGCATGGTGGAAAGAGCGCTGTCTAATCTGTCCCTAGACAGGTCGTCTGCCACCCCGTTGTCCACCCCCCTGACGTGCACCACCTTCACTGACACCGAGAGGGCCGCCTCCACGCACGCCAGGCACCGTAGCAGGTGCATGGACCACTTCTCCTTGCACGTTCCCGACCCGACGGCCGCCACCACCGACATGTTGTCGCACTTGGCCGTCGCCGCTCTTCCTTTCCATCGAGGTCCCCAGACCGCCGCTGCCACTACGATCGGCAGCAACTCCTTGGGCATGATGCTCCACTCCGCAGAACCCGGCAGGTCCTCCCAACGCAGTTGGAACCATTCCCCCTGCCAGGTTGCTCCGCACCCCCAGGTCCCGGACGCGTCCGAGTACATCACCTCCTGGGGGCTTCCGTCCGTTACCACTGTCTTCATGAGCGAGGTCCCATTCCACCTCGACCCGAACTGGTACCACCATTCAATGTCGGCCCTCGCCTCCACGTTGAGTCTCACTCTCCGCTCTCCACGCTTCACGGTGGATAGCAAGTCCTGGAGCCTCCTCTTGAACGACCTGCCAGGCCGCACCGCCTTGCATGCGTGGTTGAGGGACCCCACCAGCGACTCCAAGTCCCTCCTCTTGCACGATTTCATTCCCCTCCATCTCGCCAGGAGGTTGTTTAACTCTGACAATTTCTCCTGAGGCAGCCTCACCTCCAGCTTGACCGAGTCTATCTCTATTCCCAGGAAGGTCAGCACCGTGCTGGGTCCCTCCTCCTTGTTCGGGTCCAGCGGCATGCCCAACCTCAGGCACGTCTCCTTGAACACTTCCATGGTCCTCCTGCACTCGTCGGTGCCTCTGCGCCCCACCGCCACGAAGTCGTCGATGTAATGCCGGAGCCACACCGCACCTCGCTCCGTGGCGATCCACTCAATGGCGTCACCCAGGGCCGTGAACAACAGCGGAGCCGACCTCAGGCCGAACGGGAGGGTGCCGTCCACGAAGGTCTTGCCTTCCCACTTCATTCCCAACAACCACCTGTCCCTCGGGTGGACGGGAACGTTCCTGTAGGCTGCCTTGACGTCGGCTTTGGCCAGCAAGGCACCCTCCCCCAGCTCCTGAACTCTACTCACCACGTCGTCCAGGGACGTGTACCTCACACTAGACAGGTCCTTGTCAATGCCGTCGTTGACGCTGTGACACTCCGGCGCAGACAGGTCCACTATCAACCTCCACCTGCCCGGTCGGCCCTTCTTGGGAATCACTCCAAACGGCGAGCACTGCACTCCCACGGTGCTCACTTCCCATATCCTCCTTTCCCGCACCTCCTTCTCCAGGTACTCTTTGATAACTTGGCCCCGCTGCGAGGCTTCGTACATTGTTCCACGTCTCTCTTTCAGCACGGCCTTGCTTTGGTCGTGACCCAGACGGAACCCTTCTCTGACGCCTCTGGCCAGGAACTCCACTCACTCCTTGTCCGGGTGTTCCCTCAGATCCTTTTCCCACTGTTGCCACACCAGCGGAGTGACCACCTCCTCCGCTCCAGGCAGCACCTTGCTGCTCGGGCCCTCGGATCTCCTTTCCAGATCCACCAGTTGGCTCGTGTAACAGTACCCTGCAAAAGTGACCACCCCCGTCAGCTTTTGCCCACTGACACACCCTGCCGCCTTAACTACGTGAGTGCATGTGTGTCCCTACCACCCACTACCGCTGCCCTCCCCCCTAAGTACCCACAACCCACACCACCGTCTAGAGCTACGCGACCCACATGCACCCACACTCGCTCACTTCACCACAGGTACGCCCACTATTTACTATCTAACCCGTCCCCGCCCAAATTCAGGGAAAACGTTGATCAAAAGAATTCATCAATACATGCCCGACAATTGGGATACAGACAAAATCAGTACATGGTCCTGGCTAGCTAACTAGGACGAGCTAGCTCTGTCCTTCCCGAGTCCAGCGTGAGAGCACTGGTAGACCGGGTGCTCCCCTCCACACTTTCTGCACACGTGCTGGAATTTGCATTTAGTTCCGTAGGAGCACTTGTCCGCTTCACTGTTGTACTTAAAACAGTGTCTCGATCCTTTGTCCCCTTCGGCCCTCCTGCCGGACACTCCTCCGCCACCGACCGAACGTCTCGAGTCCCCTCTCGACTCCTCTCTCGGCTCGTTCGCGGTGTGGACCACGTCCAGCAACAGCGACAGGTTCTCGACCTCCCACTGGACGTCGCTCTTGCCTGCCGCCTCCTGCCGGAACCTCCGGTCGTACCTGGCCACCTGACCCCATCGGTACCTTCTGGCCAACTTAAAAATGGATTCGCGGTAGGCCGCCAGCGGCACCCACATCTCGGGCTTGCTGGAGGCCCACGCCACCTGGAACAGGGTGAAGCAGGTGCTCCACCCTGACAGATCTGGAACTTCCTTGGGCGGTTTCCTTTTGCCGCCTCCGTTCTCGCCACCTTCTCCTGGACTGGCCCTCCAGTCCCCAGCCTCTCCCGGGCCGTCATCGAACACCGGGAAAAACGCAAAATCCACAAATGCTCCATCCTGGATCCTTTCCACCACCGTCGCCGGTAAGGGAGCCACATTTTTCACCAGGTGAACCACTTTCGACCCCTTCTTGTCGGCGCTCCCTCCTGCCTTGGACCCCTTCAGTCCGTCCAAAAGTTCCTGTACCAGAGGGTTCCCCCCTCCCACGACACTGGCAGTTGACTCCATCGCCCCTTTCCTTTTGGCAGCCGCCGCCAGGTCCGCCACCTCCTCTGTGATCACACACACAGAAGCAGAATAAAATGTCAAACATGGCCCACCCGAGTGGCCTTCCCTTTCATGAACGACCGTGTCCCCATACCTGTGCACCACACATTCCGAGCCCACTCGACAGGCACCCCACCACAGGTGCACTGTCCTCTTTGCTCGTCCTTGCACTAACAGCCGGGAACCCGGCATCTCCCCTTTTTTTTTTTTTTTTTTTTTACTTATGGACGGCGCCCCCGCTGCCCGTAGGTCCCTGCGCCCCGTCCCCACAGAACCTTTGTTACCACCAACGGGCCGACCCAGCGATCCATCCCACGCTGGGTCCCCACACCTCGTTTCCTGGACCCCTTGGTCCCCAACAAACCTGAGACTGACCCAGCGGAACCAACCACTGCTGGGTCACCATCAATCTACCACGGCACCCTCCCCAGTTCGGACCTCCGACCTGGGCCATTGCTGACATAATAACTCCTGGCCGAGGCGCTCCAGGTGTCTAAACACCCGCGCCTCGATCCCCACTTGGGCCCCTTGGTCCCCGGACCTACTGGTCCCCACCAATATAGGGTGACTCTCCCAGCAGAATCATCACCGGGAGACCATCACCCACCACGGCATTCCCAGGGCGGACCACCGCCCCGAGCCAATGCCAACCATTGCGTGCTAGCTAGTGACTAGTGCGACCTACCCCCCCTGTACCCTATCTAGATCTACACGGAAGTCCAGAGCGCCCTTCCACAGGAGCGACTCCCTTCCCCTACCAGGCCCCCCTTTCACGTCGCCCACCACCCGGCGACTCGGTCCAGGCCCACCATTAACCATTCCGTGACACTTCCACCACGCCTACACCGGCGGGTCCCACAAGTCACGCCTCGGCCCCTACAGTGCGGACCTCCGACACTGCCCAACGGCCGCTCCTATCCTAACTACCAGCTACAGATATCCCATGTACATGCAACCTACCCTGCCCCACTGAACGTCCCACTGGGCTGGGCCCACGTTCCTTACCACCAGGCCGCCTGGGTACCACCCCGGCCAACCATCCTTAATGCAGGTACCCAAGATGACTTCTTATCACTAACGCCCTCTATGACTACTGCTAACACTCACCCACTGGACGCCCCTACAAAGTCCGCTGATCTCGTCACGCACAACCATAGTGCGGAAGTGAGCGTCAGGAACGTTTGCCCTTGGCTAACCAGTCTACCAGCCCCACGTTCCTGTTCACAGACCACTCCGCTCACCCCCTCACTAACGTGCCAAAAAACAAAAACAAAAAACTCCACTTCATACTCCAGTCCCCCCCCAGGACATACCCTTTCTCTCTGGCAACCTCTCATTGAATAACTTGAACAGAGCTGTCACCTGCTCCGTTAACCTTCCAATCCCCCTGGTATTCTTTTCCACCGCCGAGCTACCTCCCTCCACTACGTCGTCGACCTCGCCGACGTCCGACTCCTCACTCACTACACTGTCCTCCTTCCTCCGCTTAGGAACCGGAGAGGCTTCTCTGTTGCGGGCCCCAGGACCATTCCTGGCGCTCGCTCTGACAGCTCTTTCATTGCTCATTTCTTATTGATTCCAATTGATGCTCATTACGCGAGGCCGGGCCCCTCTTATAACGCGTCACGTGCCGGCCTCGCCCACGGCCGTTTGGCCCTTCCCCTTTAACCGCCGGTAACCTCGGTACGCTGCGCTACACCTGCCGTGAATGTCCCTTATATTGTAGGTTAGCTTATCTTATGAAGACAGCCTATACAGTTACTGTCTTCATTGCACGAGCTATATTGATAGCTGATTAGGTGTATGCCACTAATTATTCTTTTGGTCTGATAGCTAGTTCGTGTATGGTAGCTCTGAGGGTTCGCACCTTTGCTGCTTAGTGTATTATTCAGTGCCACTTTGCGTGGCAGTGACACACAATGTGGCATACTGAACATTCCAAGATATATAGACAATCAGACAGACAGACAGACAGACAGACAGACAGTCAGACAGACAGACTGACAGACAGACAGACAGACAGACAGTCAGACAGACAGACAGTCAGACAGTCAGACAGACAGACAGACAGACAGACAGTCAGACAGACAGACAGACAGACAGACAGACTGACAGACAGACAGACAGACAGACAGACAGACTGACTGACAGACAGACTGACGGACAGAGGACAGACAGACAAATACATACGTTAGATCAAGAGGTGTGGTCCCAAATGCTGGATATACACTGAGACTGCCAGGTTGGTCGGGATAGTTAGCGTGATTGTGGAGGTCAGAGATTTGACCTCCACTGATGCCATTATACTGCCTGTACTTCACTCCACGGGAACCTGCAACAACACACAAACACACAAACACCGGTATATATTCTCAATGCAAAACTCCACTTCCAGCATTCGGTTAACTTCATTCATAAGCTTTAGACTGATTGGTAAGGCATTGTCAGCTCATGGTAGATAAAAGTGTCATCACTTTCAGTAGAAATTGCTGGTTAATTAAAAAAAGCGGGTGCAATACACGAAGGAAGGCGGTGTAGGTTTAAATAAGGAGGCGAATGTATGAAAGAGAAGGTAAAAGGCGATTAGTCGTAACTAAAAAGTGGGTGGAATCGGTGAGGTAAGGACGCGTAGGTTTAAAATGGAAGGGAAGAGAAGGCAAAAAGGCGAGCGATTAATTGTAACTAAGAAGCGGGTGGAATCCACGAGTAAAGCGGGGGGTTGTTTCCAAAAGGAAGGCGAAAGTACGAAATAGAAAACAAAAGTTTCTCAAAGTAGGACAGAAATTCAGAAGCAGGAGAGATAGGAAAAGGGGACTCCGTGACTCAGAAGAAGAGCTGAAGAAAGGAGAGGTGGAGTATAAGAAAAGCTCAGATAGATCAGAAAAAAGAGAGCAGGAAAGGGAAACTTATGTAACCTTAACCAATGGTAGAGAATGGTAACTGAGCAAGATCACTTGTGCTACTGCATTCTTAATTTGCAATACGTCAAGCGCCACTATGTGGCGGGGTACTTGCTAGTTATTATAATCATACTACTATTACTATTATTATTACTACTACTACTACTAATAATAATAATAATAACAACAATAATAATAATACTAATGTAGTAAACAATGCATACCTCTGAACCTAAACCCGTCCAGAGTCTGGGGGTAGGCCATGTTCTGGTCTGCTATAGCCACAGAGTCACTCTCAGGTGCACCCGCCCAGCACTTAATCTCCGTGGGCGTGCTCGAAATAACCTATATCATCATAGAAAAACAAAACAATAAACAAACAATTATTTTGTAGTACACACACACACACACACACACACTCACATACACACACACACACACACAGACTAGCTTTCCTCACCCGACATGGGATTCCATCAATGTCCACTGTTAAGTCACCGAGACTGCTCACAGCAAAGCCAGTACCAGTGACTGTGACCAGACAGCCTCCTTCAACACTCCCCATATGTGGACTGACGCTATGAATATCTGCTCACAAACACAAAACAAGAATCATAGCACAGGGAACTAGACCATGGAACACATTCCAATCATGTCAGATTACGCAACTATGCCCTGTCAGGTGATGACAAAACAAAGAGAGATAAACAGAAAACTATCGTAGATGCAGTTCATAATTGTTCAAAACATACGAACCCCCTCATCTAAGTCTTGTATCATTGTCTCTCAGTGTAGCTAAATCTATAATCTATTAATAGGACAAGCTCCATTGGAATAAATAACAATCAAATAAAGTATGCAATAATTAAGGGAAAGTGATTTCCACATGTGTCATAGCAGGTTCAGAGTTCAAACCTTAACCTGCGTATCCCCAAATTTCACCCCCTAACATGGGTAAATTTCACCCCTTAGCCTGGGCAAATTTCACTTCCCTAACCTGGGTAAATTTCATCCCTAACCTGAGTAAATTTCATCCCCTAACCTGGGTAAATTTCACCTCCTAATCTGGGTAAATTTCACTCCCTAATCTGGGTAATTTCACCCCCTAACCTGGGTAGATTTCATACATTCCCAGAGACCAGTCATGCATTGGGTACAGGGACTCGCTGTGAGGCCACGCCCTTCCTCTGTCCCACGTCAGTACGAGGCTGGCGTTCACGGCTCCAGCTCTCTGCTCCGTAGGGTGACAGCGGATGTGGAATATAGAGTTGTAGTGCCTCGTGCCATAGTGCTGGTCGGCGGTCGAGTTCCAGATCTCGCACACGCCCCCTCCCAACTCCACAGAGTCGTATCTGTCGTAGTTGCCGGTGAACCTGGTTCCACCCACGGCTACTAGGGACTGTGGCGGACCTGACTTGGGTAGCACACTTCGAATCTAACAGAAGCATGACAATACACACACACACACACACACACACACACACACACAGCCAGAATGAGATCACACACATACAAGCAAAGATAATGTGCCTGCACTAATTGCTGGTTTCCACTTCATAAAGTGTCACTCCTTTGTATATATATATGTATTATAGCTATGTATATGTACATAATATTATGTAGTTGTATACATAGGTACATATACAAGGTATTTTTAGAACCAAACTTGAGAAATATTTTTTGAAATTACAGCGGGGTTTTTCCAAATAGGGCCTCTTCAAGAAACTATGATGGCATGAATTGCGTGAGTACGCAGATTATGTAGAAAAGTAAACGAATTAACAGTTCCCCCCCCCCCCCCGCTGTTAGTGAAAAGCCCACCAATAGATTTCTTACTACACGAGTCTAACCGCCTAGTGTTTCTAGCTTCATAGCGTGAGTTCTAGAGCTCGCCTGAGCTTACAACTGCGCCATAAGCTAGAGCTAACTGATGTTTATCCATTTCTGCCTTAATTTATATACATTAATTTTTAATCAACCCGTAAGGCTTTACCCGTAGATACTGAAAATAATTGTTCGCTGTGTTTAGGCTGATTTTCCCAAAACTGATCACAAATTTTAACAGCCAGGGTTCTAACTAGAAATTTTACCTGGGAGGAAGTTTGGGCAAGTCACTACCTCTATATATATTAAGTTACAAGGTCAGTGACACTAACATAGAACCCTGACAAACCTCATTTGCATTTCCTTGAGAAAAATCCTGTCATTGATGTGCATAGGCTGCTGGAATAAACCATGTGATTAACTTACATAAGGTGTGTACGACCAGTGGTAGTTGAACCGAGTGGAACTACTCGTTGTTGATGTCCTCACACCGTTAGTGAGAAGACTGGTCTGAAGTGCTGGATAGCTTCGACCTACCACAGCACCAGGATAAGGCCCTGTCACACATTCTATTCTCTGTGAAGCAGCCCTGTAACTGTACACACACACACACAAACACACACACACACACATTGTTCACACACACCAGGTGGTACAGGTTCAGTTGCTCACCTGGTGACAGTGCACGAGACTTCTCCTAGCAGTATAACGCTGTAGCTAGAGTAACTATCTGTGTTGAAGTTAGCGCCATAGATTTGTACAGTGGTACCACCAGCTATACTACCATAGCGAGGAGATATCCAGTGAACTGCAGCTGTTACAGACAAAAAAAAAAGAATTAAACATTGCGATAATAATCTTGACGTCTAGAATTGCAACTTACTTCTTCCGAAAGCCAACTCCAGCACCAATCCGGTAAAAATAAACCAAGAAATATGCTTCGGTGCCATTCCTTTCTACATTCTCAGATAAACTATTCTTTAGTTATTCATAGAGCTAGATACCAGCCCCACCCTCGAATTCAGCAAGCAGCACCTGAGAAACTAGTGCGCGACGATCTTTACCCAAATCGTGAGCGCTACTGTCAAATTAGTATCACGTAGCCAGACCCTTCATCACCCTTTACCCGCTATTGACATCAATTAAATACAATTAAAGTATAGCTAATGCATTGTCATGGTGATGAGTCTGTAATTCCAAGATGATTATTCAATATAGAATTCTCCAGTTGCCGAAGTTCAAATCCAGCTCCAGTCATACCTACAGCACAACAACATGAACAGTTACTACTGGCAGATTACCAGTGCAGTCATTCTTCTAGTTTTCCTTGCCAAACACATGGGGAATGAAAAATCTGGTCACCTTGCCATTCATTAAAATAGAATGTAATTAATGCATTAGCCAACTCCTGTCAGCACTGCAGTCAGCTATAAGAGTGGTTGTCTAGCTCTAGAGAGTGGAGAAAGCAAAAATACTTATCTTGAAAGTACATGTGCAAACAGCAGGTCAGGGATTTTTTTTTTTTTTTTTTTGTAGCCTTGCTAGCAGCATTTTTAATAACGTCTATAAAACCTCATTGTTAAAATTATTCTTCTAATGATCTCTTACAGAGCTAGGAACTTGGGAAAGTTTATAGATGAAGAAATGCAGTTCTTCAAGAGTAGAGAGCCAATTAGAATTCTACATACCTGTGAGTGCCAGTTATCACACTGCACCCCATATGCTAGCTATACATGATTATGGGGAAAGGAAAAAAAATATATGCAAGGTGACCAGACCCTTTCTTTCCCAAGCAGTTGTTAAAAAGTAAGATTGATGTGCTGAACATAAATGTCAAGCACGCTAGCCTAGCTGTCTTCTTACTACAAACAGTTTGACAGAATTACATTTTCTGCTTCAAGTCAAAGTGTGCTTGCCTTTAACAGTGCTCAAGTACATATTATACCTGTAAACCTCCTGAAGTCAATGCATGTACCCCATTTAATAGTACACAAGAGTCAAGAGTACTCAGCTTTTACTGTGCTGAAGTGTAGTGTCATCTTATAGTCCACTATGCATTGCGAGGAGGTTACAAAGCAAACATAAGTTAAAGCTATTTCACAAAAATCCTTTTTACTATGCAAAATATATAGCTACAAAATAATATTTATTTTAAATCCAATTGTATCTGTAATAATAGTCTAAACATTTCGGCTCCTGAAGCCTTCATCAATAATTTTTTTTTAAATGAGAAATTTTCCCCAAATGCCTCGAGCTAATCCTGCTGTGTGCATGGCCAGTCACACATGCTACTTACATGCAACACATGCAACTATATATAATATATACAAACAAGAATTTGTATACACACCCCTACACTAATAGTGTCTGGTTTTGCTTCACTAGCTCTCAAATTACTTGATATAACTTTGAGTCGTCTTCTGACAGATTCGTTGCTTCTATTAAACTTTTCCTAGACACATACACAACATACAACAACAATAAACAACATCAAGAGAACATGACACCTATAATTTGTACCCTCTGTGAAATCCCTGCAGTGCTTCCATCTTTATGCCTCGCTGAAGACTGCAGTGCTGCCAATGATCCAGAGAAGAAGGCATCATCAAAGCCATTTCCCTGACTGTCTGCACTACTCCGGTGTGAGACTAGGCGACTGTCTTGACAGTGTGAAGATACTTTCCTGCGCAACTTGGAGCTGGCTGGAGCAGGAGCTGGCTTGAACAGTAGCATAGATGAAGACTGCCTACTGACCGCCTGCTCGTCTTGCTCGCTCTCTGAACTCGAGTAGCAGTACTCGGGAACTTTCTTTGTGTTGCGTTTGGATCGCCTTTTTGTAGAAAACTCGCAACCTCTTTTCTTATTGCTATTACTACTACTTGAGAGGGCCAATGTTTTTCTGGGAAGTTCAAGCTTATTTAGGCCAAAAGGACTTCGGTCAACCAAGTGTCTTTTCCCTGCAATCAAAACCAGTAACATTAAAATGACTATAAACAAGATGGGCTATACCGTAAACTATTTTTCTTTCGATGCGAACAGAATCGCAAGTCTCCTTCTCAATGACCATGGGTAGCCGAGTGAGATCCAAGTCATACACTGGAGAAGGATCTAAATCCAAACTGACGTGGGCTCGGCCTCCACTCCTGGTGAGAGAACCAGAATAAGCGCTGGTACGGCTGACCTGGCTACAGCCAAACAGAGGAAGCTGTTTCTGACTCTGGTGCTGACTTGGGTGCTGACTGAGGTCACGATGCTGACTGAGGTCACGATGATGCTGCTGCTCAAGTTGATGCTGCCATTGGGAAGACTGCCACTTAGTCTCAGACTCTTTTTCTTCTCCGAATAACTTCTCATCTTCAGTATTGCTGACTGGAACTGGAGGAAGAACGGAAGGAACAGATTGGTCTGTCTGTCCCTCACCACTGTTTGCTGGGGTACTAGGTGAGTTTACTGAAGATGGCAACGTCTGGGTCCCCATGTGGGCGGTACAAGTTGGGTGTGGCTTTGCTGCTACAACTTCACGAAATTGTGCTAGCATAGTTTCTGTATAGCTAGCTATAGCCTCTTGGGGCATCGATGACATTGAAGACAATTGACGTTCCATTTTCATCAATATAGAGCGTTGCTGAATTAAAATGTATTATGAAAGCATTTAAATCTAACAGAGATTTATCAGTAGTGGAATAAGACTACACATTCACCAACAGGCTTTGTCCATCTGTCTGTCAGTTCATTTGCCTGTCTGTCTATCCATCAGTATGTCAGTCCATATATGTCAGTCATAGCAGATCTCAAAACTTCATGTAGGCTCAAATGTGAAATTAGAACTGTAGCTATTTTTAAAATCATTATTCTCTGTGTTCAGTAGCTGTTCAGGGTGACACCTTATTGGTTTTGGAAACATACATATAGTTTATATGATATAAATACCTGAATCACTTCAGTTCTCAATTCTGAAAGTGAGTTTCTTGTCTCTTTCTGTTCCTTTAATGTTTGTGCCAATTGATTAGCGAAGTGGGATCTCTCTTCAACTAATCTGTCTGAATATAAGATATATAAACAAAATAATAGAATATTGTAGTAAATGGCAATACAACTGCTAATCCTGCAGACTTACTTTCTTTTTCTTTAATTTCTGTCATGATATTTTGATAATTTTCCTTCACCACACCAACAGTCTACCAGGAGTCAAAAAATAAAAATAAAAGTATGAAAATTTTACACTCACCTCTTCAGCGATGCCTTTGATACTTTTGTTAACTTCATTAATTATACATTTTCTAAAATAACATAAAAGCTACATAGCTATAGGTATACTGAGATGGATCCGCTTTATCATTTAAACATTTAATTCTACATGACTTCAAAGCAAAAGAAACAGCAAGAAAGAAAAGTGCAACTCAAGGAATACAAATCAACCCTGGCAAAAGAATAATTTTATAACAACATTTACATATCAAACTTCTCTTGTTGCATCTCCTTCCAAGATTCAAATGGTACATTCCCCGTCCTAGTCTCACTATGACTAGCTGGTATGGATCCAATATCTTTGGTGGTACTCAATTTCTGCTTGGCTGTACGATTAATCACTGACAGATATTTTGTGTAATATTTCTTTCCACCAGAAACCTGAGATAATTGCAAAACTTTGTCACAATATCCAGACTATGGTGAACTAACCTTTACCTCAATGGTCCGTGAGCCTCCAGGGAACTCACAAATTGTTGCAGAATCATTTCTCTGTGAATGGGAAGGAGGCTGAGAAAATAATTCTAATGAATTGGTAGCTTCTGAATTACTGAATAATGACATTTGACTTAGTTGTGACTCTCCACCGCTCATTATTCCTGTGTCAGCTGAACTGTGAGTAGTAAAAAATTAATGATTATGCGGCAACATTCAAGTCGTATTTAGCTAAGGGTTTTACCATTCATTTAAATTAAGAAGAGAAGCAGGAGAAACTTTGTTTCCGCAAGCTGAATAGGAAAACATTCTTCTCAGAAAAATATGGTGAAGACCACCAAAAGGGACGACTACCATAGAAACCAATATTTTCGCAAGCGACTACGCGCAATATAGTTTTTCGACGCGCAACGCTTTTCTTATCATGCGCGAACAGGGAGCGATTTAACATTATAGAGCGCTTAAATAGAATTATTCAGATGCAAGATCTGCTTTATGAGGTGGTCGCAAAGATGTTCTACATTAGTTAAATTATTCCTGCTAAGTGTGGCAGTTAAGAAATTTGACGACCTTTTACCTTTCGCAATACTTTTCATTCCAGATCTGCGCTAGAATGCAACTAAAGTCTGAGCTAGAACACAACTAAGATGTAATCCTGAGGATTTTGCAATGAATTAGTCATCACCTGATGATATAAAAGAATGACAAGTGCTCTATGTAACAAGAACAGGTGGTAGCAATACATGATCAAGTCAACACAGATTGATTGACACAGTGTCACTGAGAAGTGAGGGTGAAGGTCTGTATGACATTGCTCCTTCAGTGACGAGGCTTGGTTCTTTTAGATTCACTGGAGATATCACTGTCCATGGGCTTGACAGAGTCCGATTGCTATAGTAATAATAATAATAATAATAATAATAATAATAACGATTCAGTTATACTTGGCTGAAATAATTATTGGTGAGCGAGCAAAGCAAGCCAGACAACATCAGGGGTAACTCAATTGGGATATTATATGTTTGGACGTACGTAAGGCATTTTTGTACTTTAACCCTCGCGTTTTTGTGTTAGTTCTGTGATCGACCCTGTCCCAAACTTCACTAAACAGAATCCTCCGGTTTATCGATCAGTACCCGTATCACCCTAGAAATGGAATTGTTTACTGTTTTGAATTCTTTTGCGGGTGCAGTTAAACATGAAAACTTACGGGACTGAAATCTTACGGGACGCGGTGGTAAGTCAATGCGCTCTTTGTCATGGTTATAAGCCCTACGCAACAGTATTTACTTGAAAATGCATCGTCCACTAGACTAACCGCGAAGGTAAATCTCGTGTAGTTATGGCCAGTTGTGTCGACCTTATTTTCAGTAGCTTCAGTGTTAGAAGTCAAAATCATTCATATAAGAATAGTCTTTAGGCTCGCTCACCATTTGTGTTCAAGCACATCACTAGTAATAATAACAAATTTTTCTTGTTCTAACAGACAATATTGTTAATTAAAACGTAACCCGACGTTTGGACTCCTTGCTGAAGTCCTCAGTTGACCCCTAAAGAGGACTTTGGCAAGCAGTTGAAACATTGGGTTAAGTTTTAATTAACATAATATTGGCTGTTAGAACGAGAAAAATTTGCTATTATTATAATTCAGCGAGCGAGCGAAGCTGACTATCAGTCGTGTTCAATTGAGATTTCAGATATATATATATATATGTATGTATACGTACGTCAAAATATTTCGCCTGCGCTTCTAATTACGTAAGTTAGGTTAAAGCGTTCACAGTTCCAGTATTTTTCAATTAACGAGCGCGGAGAATCCTTCTGCACTGCCTTACGCAACTCTGTTTCAACCAAAACGTTTATAGCTACTCTCTTCTTGAAACAATTGTGAAGTCTTTGTCAAGCTGCGCTTCTTTGCCACTGCTTTCTAAGTTTATTCAGGTAATTCTGTTATTGTTAACTCTTCATGCCTAATCAGTTAGATGTAATTTCTATCCTATTTTTCTGTAAAAAGAGTCTGCTCGCTCGCCATGCATTTGCGCTATTCGAGCGCACCACTATATATATATATGTATGTATATGTACGTCAAAATATTTCGCCTGCGCTTCTAATTACGTAAGTTAGGTAAAGCGTTCACAGTTCCAGTATTTTTCAATTAACGAGCGCGGAGAATCCTGCTGCACTGCCTTATGCAACTCTGTTTCAACCAAAACGTTTATAGCTACTCTCTTCTTGAAACAATTGTGAAGTATATAGTACATATATATATATATGTACTATATACAGTAATTAATAATAATAATAAAAAAATAAAAATAAAAAAGAATGCGAATGCTAATATGTAATTGTCAGTACCTTGCATATAAAAAAATTAAGTGAGATTATATTATTATTGTCTATATAATAATACGCAAGTAACGGCAACATAGTGTTTTGATGAGCTAAGAAGGGTAGGTAGTGTAGTCAGGTCGGTAAAACAGTGGCAAAATGTAGTCAGTAACAACGACAATGCATAGTTGCCAAGTTTTCTAACCATAGTTCCGGGACATTAAACCAAACTCCAGACCACACCCAAAATCTCAAAAATTATGAAGAAGCAATGCGTGATAGAATGATTATATTAATGTGATTTTCTGCAGCCCATGACAATGGGTATAGCTAAGTGGTCGCCAAAGTCCGCGCGGTCACTTTCTTCAGATTGAATTGATATAGCTATTCATAAAAAAACACAAAAAACAAAAACAATTCTAGAATCAAGTAAACTCTCCAAATTTTAGAAGAGTGGAAGCATTCGGTAGTTTGGCAGATCATGCGTAGTAAACAGATACAAAGTTGATCATTTCCAGGACAAACAATAGAAAGAGTACAATTCCGTTGCGGGACAGTGACTAAGTGATAAATCTGGGACTGTCCCGGAGCTTTCGGGACAGTTGGCAACTATGACAATGGTGATGAGTGTGTGTTGTGAATAAGACGAGTTGGGTTGGTAAAGGGTCATTTTCACAATACTCCTTTTATTAATTTGCAAAAGTGCCACTGTGTGGAGTACTTGCTAGTCATCATTATCATCATCATCATCATCATTATTAACACTTACAGTAATCAACACACTGTGCTTCTGGAGCATGGCTCGTACCAGCAATGCCTGTGAAAAGAAAGGGAAGAACAACAACTGAATACTTGCTAAGACTAGTCAAAGTGGGCGGGGCTAAAGCATACTTTTGTGCGCAGCTGATATGTGTCTCCGAAATCCAATGCCTTCTGAAATATAGCACTGCGCTGGTCCACATTCCTTGCATACATAATCTGCAGGTGACACACACACACACACACACACACACACACACGAGTCTAACTGCAGTAAAGTGCTAATTCTCTTGAGCAATCGAATCACAAATAAAATAACTGCAGATTTTAAAAACTGAAGTCTTCAGTTCACTATTCAGTTCAGCCACCTCATAGAGATCTAGTTGACTGCTGGGCATACCTTGGCGTGTGAGTCTATCCTGGCGGAGATCTGGCCATCCAGGATGAGGTGAGTGAGCTCTTCTTCAAGCTGACCAATACTAGTGTCAAAGGCTGAAGCCATGCGATGGAGATCGACACTCAGGTATGGACTGAAGTACTGCCCCCCCCACATATATATACAATAATATAATTATATACATAATATATTATACAGTTAACCCTTTCACCGGCAGGTTTATGACCCAGTGTGGTAACTTGATAATTTTCTGATATTTTTTAAAAGTCTTTTCCTGTAAAGACAATCAGCAAGAGAAGAATTTTGAAAGCAAGTTAACGGAAACCGATTTTCTAGAATCCGAAACAGTAACCGTAGACCAAAAAGAGAAAGCAAAAAATTCGGACTTACCGTTTACAGATGGTTATGACGCTGCTATGGAGTTCAAACACAGTGCACGGCTTGTTCACCTCCTAGTTACTAAATTCTGACTTCAGACCTCATAGCATACATTTTTGGGGGCAGACAGACGCTTAAAGGTAAGCGTTCCGGCAGCCATATTTAAAAAAATATTCTAAAAAATAAAATACAGATTCTATTCCTTCAATTTTTTTAAATTACAGGAAGTGATACGTCATGACAACGTAAACACAAAAAATTAGAAAGTTATATTGGATAATTTTTTTTTTTTAAATCAGAGAAGTATCGACTGAACAATCAGCGCCATACGGCGCTATTGCCAGTGAATGGGTTAAGTATATACAGCGGAACCTCTGAACTGACAATTTGGGCCATTCAGTTCACAAATCAGAAGCTTTTTGCTTTAAGAGGTGATAAATAATACATGTTGTTGTTTTTTGTAGGGGGCAAGCGAAAAATTCACTAAATAGATGTAATATGCCTTTAATTCCCAATCAGAGGTTCCACTGTAGACACAGTAATTAAGTCAGCTTCAAACAGTTCTTCTTGGTTCCAATCTCTATTAATTGTATGCAAGACTCCTAGGCTGTGCATAGACTCACCTGAATGAGAGCCTTGCTCCTTATCATGGTGTAGAGGGTGTTGAGGTGAGGGGCCAGGTACATGTCCAGCAACAGGTTTTCCCTCAGCTGCTCCAAAGTGCGCAGGCATCCAGTGTACTTGGCCTGGTAGAACTGGTACAGGACATCTCTCATCAGAGGCTCCAACTCTAGGAACTGCTTGAAAGAGCTGCGTTAGGAACAATAAACACCGAGATAAAGACAATTTTTACAAGTGAATGCATAAAGCAATGTTGACGATCCTTTACCCAATAACACCCCAGTGTTTGTTGCTCTCAATTTCAATATTCACCTGCTGGTAAGGATGTTGCTGTGGAGGTCCTGTCTGCTATAGGAGGCCAGAGCACACAGACTTCCATACACTGCCACAGTATATGGTGATAACAGCTGGAAATAGGATTAACAGATAAAACTCCATCGGACAATATAGATCAATATAGAGTGGTACAAACGCATCATGCACAGGAGGGTGGGTCTACAGTGGACATACGTACGTCAGTACACTTGCAGTGCTCTATGGAGGCCTTGCTCAGCAGTCTGGCTGCATTCTTGTACTTCTTGTTCTCCATCTCAGCCAGTCCTGCAGCACACGCCAGTCGAGTGGCCGTCTCCTGCTGAGTCACACTGCTCAACTTGCTTGTCTGCACACACACACAAACTTGAGAGTTTAAGTATACATTTGGAGTGAGGGAGTACTAGAGAAGAAGTCAGGAGGTGTGATTACCTCACTGGTATCCAGACTGCTGTCTGCCTTGTTGTAGTAGTTCAGGACTTGCTGCCAGTTACCCAACAATACGTTTACCTACACACACAGAGGGTCCGAGTTCAATCTGTCGCACTGAACTGCAAGCAACAGATTAAAACACTGAATTTTGAATTTGATTGAAGTACACTCTCAGGAAAAAAAAAAAAAAAAAAAAAAAAGTACACCTAATAGTTAAATTTCCTTTTTTTTTTTTTTAAACATGAAGCAGACCTAATGACTAATACAAAATATTTGTACTATGTGTGAGTGAGGCATAGATCAGACTGCATGTAAGAAGACATCAAAGTAAAGCTAAGTTGAATGACAGTGAAGTATTTTGTATTCCTGGAACCTGTTTCTTTGCCTTTGTTCGGGTGGCTTCCCCGTCTTCAACATTACACATTTCCTGGAGAGAAACACTGAGTAGCATCGCTAGGCGAAGCCGGGTGCTTTACTAGTCGCAGATATTGGCTCTGTCAAATATAACTCACCCACAAATATACAACATGGTAGGACAATTTACAATAAAACTCCCACCAATTGAGTTATAACCAGATACGAGTCGGAGATATGATCTCAACATTTAAATACGATCTAAGAATTCTTTCTTAGAAGAAAAAGTGGGAGGGATAGAAATTACTATCCCCAAGCTAATTATGACATTTAGAATAATATAGTTCCGCATTCTGTGTACATTTTCTTTCATAACCCTGCCAACACTGGTCTGACCTTGATGATGTTGAGACACAGCTGCACCATGTGACTGGAACTAGTGCAATGGTCTCTGGCTCTCATGTACATCTTCAACGCCTGACTGAAAACAAACAAACAAACAATAACCCAAACATGCTAACGAATACACCCCTAATAATTGAATTAATACTGAAGTACCGGATTCTTTCAGGAAAATTGCATCATCATTTTATCATTTATTTGATTATTTGTTTTCCCACCCTTCCACTTCCTTCTCCCCATCCTTCCTACCAACCCTCAGCGCTCATGTGTGAGAGGATTATAGCACTAGTCTACCAACTACAAGTCTCAAGGATGGCAATGCTTGAATTTTAAGTATCGAAACAATTATCAACGGGACTACTGGACAAGAGACAAAAGCCTTTAATTTAGCTTCAACTTCATTAGTAATATTGATGCACGGAAATCCCTTATCTGTCAAATACTCTGGATCAGCATCAGCTATTTTTAATCTCAAAACTATTTTACATGTAAA
>WLWD01002593.1_pt1 | contig 66161 bp, 45 predicted proteins | sample 6712731 | NCBI WGS metagenome assembly WLWD01 (sample SAMN12718690, study PRJNA576275) | sponge metagenome | isolation source: marine sponge | host: Mycale hentscheli | place: New Zealand: South Island, Marlborough, Capsize Point | collected 2014-11-01
CACTGTTCCTAGAATTTGAACTGAAATAAGTGCACAATGCAAGTACATGGAGCTTTAATTTACGTGCATTTGTGTCCTTACATCTTGCTGCATCATATAGCAGTATGAATGAAATGTTGCAAGAGCTAACAGCAAACACTAAGACTATACTACTGCTATCATTGGGGTATGACTAATTTATGGTCAAGTTTATTGTACAATCCTTATCAAGCTACACAACACAAACACATTTACTTTACATTTAAAAAAATTACAGAAAATACATTGCAGTTTCTAATTTTTTTGTGAAGTTTTTAAATGACTGTCAAAATTTTTTGACACACTCATACTGTTTTAACTGACTCATGTCTTAACAGATACAGTGGTTCAACGTGATCTAAATTTATTGAATACCCTTCTGTTCTTACTTTTTTTTGTTGTTGTTTTTCTGATGGAAGTGAATTGAATTTGTTAATAAAAGAATGTGGTTATGGGCATTATAGTGGATTCCCAGCAATAGTGGAATCCACTCACTAGAACTTTAGACAGTTTGTTTAGGATATTATCCGTTTGGTCATCCCATGTTCACCTGCAGTTCTCAAATATGTCTCAGTCATCTATTTACACTATATTTTACATTCCTTTAGTCCAGAACAGTTCTGTATACATGTGGCTGTTCTGCTCTTTCTGGGCAGTCTGTCTTTTTGGTTACAACTCACACCCTAAACTGTTTAACCAGATAACTTGGGTGACTAGCTACGTCGGTTACAGGCGGGCCCTCAACCACGACAACCTCCACGTACTAGGACTCGAGTGACAACTCAGGTGGCAGCGAACAATTTCTACCACAGGCATAATAGCCTGATTTATATCATATCACTCCATTGTTGGTAAAGAGAAATACACTCTCCTTTCAAAATTCCATAGACGTAATATATTTTCTCTTATTTTTAGTGACCTTTCTGTAATGAATCTGTTGTGCACAGAGCTAGCTGGAAAAAGAGATTACTCTGAGCAACATAATTCATTAACATCTAACTTGTTGTTTGTTGATCTTTGTATCTGTGTTGGTGAATACTTTAGTGGGACCAAGAGGGAGTTCAAATTTGTGAAATGTTTAGTTTGAAAAAACTCATTACATATTTATGCATTTCTCACATTGCAATTTGTGTACTTACCTGTCTTTTTTTCCTTTTTTGTCTGACCATGAGAACATAGCCATGTCTACTGAATGACCTTGCCTATCTTATAGGTTTTCACCCTAGATGACTGCGACCCACCTTACTCAGGTTTTGTTAATGCTCTAATAGATTGATAAACTGTAGCCCTTCCTATAACTATAATGGTATGACTACTCTGTATTCCTGCACTAGTTATTTGTGAGTGTGAGAGCTTTTTTTAATTTTCATTTAAAAGAAATTTATTGCGAGGTCTTTTCAGTTACATTCTTTTAAGAAGATGGACAAGTGACAGATGCACGTACAAAGGATCAAGTGTGTTTTTAATAGGATTGGCATGCCTAAATTGCTTGGATTAGTGAAGTTTAGATTAACAAACTTTTAAAAGACTATCTGTTTTATTTCAATTTTTTAAAAATAGTTCTATTCAGAAAAAAATATTTATGAACACACAAGAGTTCTGTGTCTTGGGTCTGCTTTGGCAACTGCCCTATTTACATTTAGCAGTTTGTTTTTGTTTTTTGCCAGGTTTACTATCTGACTTGTTTTAATGATCTGATTCTTATAAAAAGGGTTTGACACCCTTCGAAATAGTTTGAATAGTTTGACCAGCCTGTTCTAAAATAGTTTGGCTAGTGGTCTCGCCTGTTTTTAAAATGGTCTGGCCTGTTTTAAAACAGTCTGAGATTTGGAAATGGTTTGGCCCATTTTAAAACGGTCTGGCCCATTTAAAAATGGCTGGACCATTTTAAAACAGTCCAAGTTTGTAATTGGTCCGTAACATTATATATGTTAATGAATTTTCTAGCTAATTAAATAGTACACGGCAGTTTCCACTCATATATTATGTGACAGTACATGCATCTGAAGTGACTTCTTATTAATTATAGAATGTACAACAGTTTCCTCTCATAATTTGTGACGATGTATGCATCTGAAGTGACTCCTATCAATTAAAGAGTGTACGACAGTTTCCCCTTGTATAATTTGTGATGGTGGACACATCTGAAGTGACTTCTTATTAATTAAAGAGTGTACGACAGTTTCCCCTTGCATAATTTGTGATAGTGGACACATCTGAAGTGACTCCTTATCAATTAAAAAGTGTACGACAGTTTCCCCTCGTATAATTTGTGATAGTGGACACATCTGAAGTGACTCCTTATCAATTATAGAGTGTACGACAGTTTCCCCTCGTATAATTTGTGATAGTGGATGCATCTGAAGTGACTCCTTATCAATTAAAGAGTGTACGACAGTTTCCCCTCGTATAATTTGTGATGGTGGATCGCATCAGAAGTGGCCCAAAATCACATGACTCAAAACTGAGCAGTTGCTTCACAATGGCACCATTCTTAGCAATTTTTCTTCCTTAAAATTTATGTCTTGGGAGAGGATGAGGGGAGGGGAAAGGGGGAGGGGGAAGGCAGGAATTTCTTGCAATAGAGCTATAATTTGCATATTGACAGAATTTGGTACTTGTAAATTGTTGAGTGCACCCTACTGTATTCATTACCTGTTGGTCATCATGGATAATGAGCCCAAGCACATGTCAGGACATGCCAAGATGTTTCTCACAAACAATATCATTAATTCCAGAATCTCCCACTGCCAAGTGACATTCTGTGTATTCATTATTCATAGTACTGTGGTTTACCCACTGCCCTGTACAATCAGTGTGTTGTGGTATTTAGGTTTTTGGGGTGTCATGGGCTGTTGGGGTGTGGCGTCAATCTGCGGAATAGAGTAGGCCCCACCCACTATCTGCAGCTGTGGGGGGCTTTTGGCTAGCCCAAATTGTAATTATCAAGGAAGTTAATTAGTGCTAATTGGGTCATGCCCGCTGATTATTGGGCTCACCGTACCCCAACAGCCCCTGACACCACATCCAACTGGATGGAGACCTAGGTTTCCAGATGTCCATGATTTGGACCTGCATTACTCACAAAGGTGAACGGTTGGTAGGGGTGGGTGGTGGACAACAGAGAGTGCTGTTGCTGCTTGTACGTGCGTTCTGCAGTCTGAACCTTGCCACGTGTTGCACAGTGCGCTTCATTACACATTCCCACAAAGTTTGTATCCACGCTGCGCTACCCAGTCCTTCTGCCTACTCCATCCCCACCCCTCGCAATGGCTAAGCCCCTTGTTAACCCCGTTTAACTACACTAAACTACATAGAGAAAGTTACGAAGCTGAAGTTGTAAATTATTTTAAAGTTGTGGTTCAGTGCTTATTCGATAGCAGCTAATCTGTGTCTCTTCCATTGACTGCTGCCTCTCTTGAGTAGGGGCCATAAATTCCTTTCGCTACTGCTCTACATTCTCTTTGGATATTCAGGACTGCTTGTAGGGGAATCAGAAGGAGGGTCTCCAATTTTCCATTTTCAGGGGTATCAGCCACTTCAATAGGGTAGAGAAGTTGTAGTAGTTACTGGAGGCATCCACTGCCACTGCTGGAGACCATCTCTCAGTGAATGCCTGTTTACTGGGACCCAGCTTTAATCAGAAGATCTTGAACACACTCTTGAGGTTTTGTTCATATCCTGTTTCACTTGTTGCGACATTGAGAAAACCTTTCTAATAATATCTACATATAGCAGAGGAAGATCAAGTTATTTTGAGGTTCCTGTGGCAACAAGCTTGACCTAAACATCCAGGTTTTTCGAATCTCTTGAGTTGTATTCGGAGTGTCCTCAAGCCCATTCCTACTCAATGCCACAATAGACAATTCCCTAAAGCAGTTTTCCAATTTCATGCCTGACCTAGTCACCCTCCTGGCCAATCTATTTATGTGGATGATACTGTGGCTGGTGCAGCAAATGTGAATGAAGCAATGGAATTGTATGAGGATTGAGGAGTCCACCATACGTTGTGGTGGGTGAGGCAACAGTGTCAATATCTCCAGCCACTACAAGAGTCATGACAACTTCATTCCCACATAAGCCAATCTTCCTGTCTTGCAGTGCTGTCTTCCTTAGTCATCCTAAAAGTCATGTGACATTATTGACAAGAAAAGACGGTAAGAATTAATACTAAGCAGGACTGCATTTTTTAAAAGGGCTAAAGTGCAATTGATTATCTATATCCATTTCATCTACCTCCAAATATATAAGCACTCGGACAATTATATATACATAATTCATACTCTTTTGAAAATCTTACTTCCTTTCCCCCTTATTGAAGCCGTGTTTTAGGTTTCATTGGTGTGTGTTTGTGTGGTGTGTATGGGATGTGTGTAGATCTTACAAAACTGGATTACATTTAAAAGGTTTATATAATGTTTAGAGAAAATTAGAAGCTCTCTCTCATACAACTTACAATAAGCTCCCACACTCATTAAATATTCTCACCCACATGCATTACCTCACATGACTTAGTAACTCTTGTCTATTTCGTTTTAGTCTGTTACTTTCACTCTATATTTAACTTGTTAACTCTGACTTAACAGTGGGTTGTGAATATGACTGTGATTAGTATATCAAATAGCATTCTAGATGGCACTAAGTTCCAAGCTTAAGATCAAGTCTATAACCCATCTCGTTCATGTCACTGTTACAATTATAATAGCTATATGAAACCAGCCAAAAATTGAAATTGTCCTCGTTAAATTTATGCCTATTATATAATTACAATTTAGCCCTACTTACTGTAACTTAAAACTTCAATGGTAGTCATCAAATTAAATGAGTCTTGAATATCTTCCTTTAGATTATTTAGTTCCATATCATTTTCTATGCTAAAGATCTGAATAGCCTGAAATAGTACGTGCTATTACACTCTGGAGGAAAACACTGTGAAATTATTCATTAGCTTTGGTTGGGAGTTTACCTTATATGTGAGTGTAAGGAATGTTGTGAATATAGTTAGTGCATCACATGACCCAGTATTTAATCTCACCCAAACAGAAAAAGTCTTTTACAACACTTTTTTGATACATAACTTGGTAAAATGGCAGTAGTTCTAGATGTTGTGGAGAAGAATCTAGAAGACCTGGAGAAGGAGATAACTTGTGCCATCTGCCAGGAACACTACACAGATCCCAAGACTCTCCCTTGCCTGCACTGCTACTGCAAGCAATGTATCCTCAAGCTGGCCCTTAGGGTAGGCCTAAGCCATTCCCTTGTCCTGAATGTCGCAAGGACACTGTATTCCCTGAGGGAGGTGTGGAAGCGCTTCAGTCCGACTTCGGACGCCAACGACCTCGGCACGAGCTGTCGCACCTCCCCGACCGGGGGATCTCGGACTTCAAACTAAACCGCTTGAAGTCCATGTACCTCAAACACAAGAAAGCTCTGTGTAAGCAAATCACCTGTGAGATTGGCAATGCTAAAGCTATAGCAGAAGCCTTTTGTCACCAATGTGATAAGTTTGTGTGCAAGAATTGCGTTGATATGCACTCAGTAATGTCAGCTGTCTTTGTAGGACATGAATGTGTGCCTTTTGAACAGCTTCAGAGCTTACAAAGCGAAAAGCTTCTTCCTAAACATCCTGAGCCTAGAAATGCAGTGTTCATAAGAAAAGGTTTAAAATATTTTGTTTCGACTGCAACAAGCTGATCTGTCGAGACTGCACTGTGAAGGATCACAGAGATCACAACATAGAGTTCAACAATGTAGCCGCAGACGACAAAAAGAAGCAACTCCTTGAGATGCTCAAACCTCTCAGAGAAGCAGGACAGTCTCTGTCTCAATCCATCAAAGATGTGAATAAAGTAGAGAGTGAGATTCAAACCCAGAAGAAGAAAGCGTCTCACAAAATAGAGACTTCCTTTGATGAGCTCCACAAGATTCTTCATCTGCGCAAACAACAGCTGCTAGGAGAGGTCAACAGAATCACTGAAGACAAGATCAAGAAACTAGACACACTAAAGGAGAAGTTGTCTATTGCTAGTGGAGAAGTTTGCAATGTGATCGACTACACAGAACAGAGTGTTAAATTGTGTTCTGATGATGAGGTTTTGAGCATGCATGGGGACCATGAGCAAAATACAAGCACAGATTACAGAAAGAGACAAACAAAAAACTGACACTGAAATATCAGAAAAGGCATACTTGATAATTGAGGTGGACTGTGTGAAGGCTCTACAACAGTTCTGTGAGGAGAATACCTGGGTAACTAATAACACTATTGTAGACATGGTGGAAGTCACAGAGGTTCCAAAGACTACTGAGACAAGTGAGGAACTTATGTTTACAATACAAAACAAGTCTGGAAAAAAGATTTCTGCTAAAAATCTGAAATGTAATTTTCAGTGCATGGACACTGCAGCAATTTATTCAGCCAAGACTAATTCCATTAGTATAAACAAGTATGAAATAACATATACACCTCCAGTGCATGGACGATGCACTCTTACTATTAGTGCCTATGACCACCCTGTACCAAGCAGCCCATTCTATGTTGCTGCATATTTAAGTTCAATAAATTTGAAAAATCCCACAAAAGTTTGGAATAATGTAACCAAACCATTCAGTATTGCAATAAACTCACACAAAGAGACTTTCGTTTTAGAATTTGATACAGTTATTGCAGTGTTTAATGAAGAAGGAAACAGAATAAGATTTATTGATGTGAATAAACTTAAATTAAATAAATTGCGCAATTTAGAAATTGACCATGAGGACAATGTCTATTATATTGGACAGCTTTCAATTAAGATAGGGAAATGTGACCGTCACTTTAACAATAAAGTACAGGAGGTCAAAGGATATGACTTTATTTATATAATAGCAGTAGGAGATGAAATACTTGTAACTGAATGTAGCAACGAAGGTCAGATTACAGTGTATGACAGAGATCTGAACTTTGTCCGGCACATCTCTACAACCAGTAAGACTACATTACGCCACATGTGCCCTGATCTCCATGGAAACCTGTATGTCAGCAATGCTGACAAAACAATATTTGTCCTCAACACGAAAGGAAATATCCTCAACACTTAATCCTGTCCAGAATAAAGTCACGGTATTGGAAGCACCATGGATGGTGCATGTGTTTGGTCGCTATGTGTATGTGGCTGACGTAAACTTTAAGAAGACAGTCGTGTTCACCAAAGACGGCAAGTACATTACCACATTTGGCTGCTATGGACCACTGCGCATTAATAACAATGGAGTGGTGTTCTCCTGTGACTTTTTTAGTGACTGTGTCAATATTTTATTAGCTGTTAGAGACTTAATTTTGTTGGTAATAATCGTTATTTGCACACATTATCTATGTATCTTTTCACGTTATTCAGTTGTGCTACGAGTTTGTATGAATTGATAAAGATTGAGCGACAATAATGCTGTTGTGATGGCTGTCCCTAAAGCTAGCATCGCGAATTGTAGAGTTTATTACATTAGCTTATACATAATTTCAATTTGTTATTGTATCAATTTAATAACTTACATTTGTTTATGAAGGGGTGGGATGTGTAGTTATTTGTCAACTGTAGAAATCACTTATTGCTGGCCTTGCTATTATGTTTGTAGCACTGCAAACATACATAGCAGAGCCAAACTATGGTTCTAGACTCAGAGGAATTCAAAGACAGGTACATATCCATGATAATAATAGAGAAAAATTATTATGAGCTTAATACTTAGCAACACCAAGGGCTTCTGAAAAATTTGGCTACACTTTTCAGCAATATTAAAGAAACACATTCAATCGAAAAATCATTATTATTATTAGATATCTTGATCTTGTGGACAAATAAATTTACAAGGGCCCTAAATATTGACAATTAATTATTCAGTCATTATCAGCTGAATAATATGGCTGTCATGTTGCCCACGATGAGGAAAACTTAGCAAGATGTTGGAACACTGTGCTTAGTGAGGCTCAACAGGGGGAGGAGGGCTGGGGGGCAATCGTTCCTCCAAATTAATGTTTGGGGGCATTGTCCCCCTTCAATTGAAATTAACAGTCTTTTGTTTATTATATTATTAAAGTGGGTATATAAACAAAGAAAATATCTGCAATTTATTTAGGCTAGCATATCTTTGCAGAATGTATTCCAAATTAAAGATATCATGTTTCAGCATCATGACTCCACTTCCTAGGGAGCTATTTTAATATATCTAATCTTAAACTTTAGAAGTAACACATCATTCCCAAATAGAATTTTAAGACTTGTTCTGCAAGTAACTTTAATAGTATCAACAGAAAATGGTTCAGTTTAATTCTATTTTCTTCACAAAATTCTTTAGCAACAGGAGTTTAATTAAAGCTGCCCTGTGCACCGCATTAAAATTGAGCATATATACTGACACAAAAATAGATTAGAGAATCGTGTGCTGAAGCTGCAGTATAATATAGTAGTGTCCTTGTCATTATTGAAGCACTTCGACCAATCTAGATGAGCACATCAAAGTGTACTTTGTGGTTGGGGTGTGAAATAAAACACTATACTTCTTTGTCATTCAATCAGTCCTAGACTATACCCGGGTAATAAGGCTAATTTATACTCGCTAAATTAACAGATCCATTTCTAGTATTAATGTATGACCATATAGAGTAAACTATTGTTCTGGTAATTGTGTACAGGGGAGGCTCAACAGGGGGAGGAGGGCTGGGGGGCAATCGTTCCTCCAAATTAATGTTTGGGGGCATTGTCCCCCTTCAATTGAAATTAACAGTCTTTTGTTTATTATATTATTAAAGTGGGGAACATGACATACTTTTGTATAAGTGTTAATAATCACAATTAGCGTGGTGGTGGTTTAGCCAGTCTATACTTAACTATTCCACCCACTTCATCAACTGTTGAGAGGTCATTATCCACTTTAAGAAAAGTATTCACCTACTTACAATCTACAATGACTCAAAAGCATCTGAACAACTGCATGCTACTTAGTATTCATAAAAAAAAACTTACAGATGATTTAGATCTTCATAGAATAGCAAGGGAATTTATTCCTCCTAAAGATGATTGCAAGAATTATTTTGGAGAATTCACTGTTAGTTAATAGCTGTATTCTTTCTTGGACACATATAGCTACTGCACCTGCATTTGCATATAATTCATTACAATACATTTTTGTTACTTCAGAATTTTTTATGCTATCAATACAATAGAGTTTCCTTTAGTAGTATAGACCAAAATAAACAAACTATTCTCTCCCCCCCCCCCCCCCCCCCCCCCCCCCCCCCCCCCCCCACACCCAATTAAACAATTAAAGTACAGTCGAGCCTCCCCTGGTGGTATATACTAGTGGTCAGTCACAGTATGAGTGAGTGCACAGTAGTGTTATGGAAGCCAGGCCACAGTTGGACAATATGTTAATGCAGTCAGTGATAATATAAAAAAATAACAATTATTTCTTAAATATTAGTCATGTATCAAATGATGGACTGGATAGAGTACAGTGCTATATTCTGTTTTATGAAGCAATGGTATATATTTATCTTAAATAATTGTGTGCATTGGTGGTTATTCTTTGTATAATTAATTTAGAATTTGGGACACGATATTGCGATTCAAGAGAGAAGTCTTTGTCAATACTTGAAATCAAAGCAGTACTCAAATATATGCACTGGTAGTGAAGTCACCAAAACAGTTACAAATCTGAAGATACTTTATGACCAGATAGCAGGATGTTTCCAGGAGCTAAGTCAATCAACACTAGAAGTAACCAGTATGAAGGGACTGTGGGACTAGTCGGGGGTAGGTAGCTCTTTCCCGCTGCCACCAGAGAGGGGCTTGCTCAATGGACTGAGCTGAGTATGGAGGCCTGCTGCTAACGCTCTACCCTCCTTAGTTAGGCGGCCCTAAGCCTATTCCTAGTAGGATTGTAGAAGTGTTTGATACAGAGTTTAATCTATCTCAACAAAATCTGGCAATGCACAACTCTGAGTTGCATGAGGCAAGGCCAAGGTATATAAAACCATGCAACACACACTCTTACAAAAGTGATGTTAATTAAACTATACAAAACTGAAGTTACTAATTGGTTCATGAATGAAGTGTAACTTGATGACTACAACACTTGTTGACTATGCACACACATACACACACAACTAAGTCTATTGTTCTCTTCTGTGTTGAGAATACCTCCTGATTTAAGGGGCACCTCTGGCTTGCTCAGGTTGGTGGGCGTTCCCACAGTGGCCTACTCCCTTGATGTTTTCTCAAACCACCACAATAAAATTTCCAATTGATTTACTGGCTACTATGAGCATCCAATAAAGTGTACAATACAGAGAATACAGAATGCTCACATGACATGAAAACACTCAAGCTAAAATTTAACACTGCGATATATTCACTTTGTATTGGAGAAAAATAGCAGCAATCACTTACCTCAATGGTTGTACAAAACGGGAGTGATATTTTACTCTCATGCCACTTTCGTGAAAATGTTTGCATTCTTTTTTCTTTTACACTGTGTGACCCTTACCTATGGACATATCATTTAGGTGACACTTTACCTGTTTTACCTTTACCTATAAACACATCACTTTTGTGTGATCCTTACCTATGACACAACATTATAGTGACACTACATATGCGACCTTCACCTATGGACATACCATTTTAGTGACTCTTTACTCTGTGTGTACCTTACCTATGGACATATCATTTAAGTGACCGTTTACTTACATGACCCATACCTATGGACACATTACTTTAAGTGACTCTTTAACTATGTGACCTTTACCTATGTATAAATCACCTTTGTGTGACTCTTACCAATGGACTCATCATTTAAGTTACCTTCTACCTATGTGACCCTTACCTATGATACACCATTTTAAGTGACACTACGTATGTGACCATTACCTATGGACACACCGTTTAAGTGACTTTACTCTGTATGACCCTTATCTAGGGGAACATCATTTAACCCTTTACCTACATGACCCTTACCTATGGACACATCATTTATGTGACCCTTCACCTATGGACACACCATTTTAGCGACTCTTTACTCTTTGTGACCCACACTTATGGACACATCATTGTACTCTTTACCAAATATGGAAAAATTGTATATCCTTCTTGTGGTGATAATCAGGAGAAGAAAATCACTCTATCAACTGAGGATATGAGATGTTTGATACAACAGATAGCTTGTGGCTTAATGATCAGGTAATGTATCTTAACAGCTAAATAGCTAATCTAGAATTCAGTTTAATTTGTACATACAGTATTATTGTCCGGGCGTCACCCAGAGGAAGATAACCCTTAATGGACTCTTGTACATGGTTCTATGGGCTCAATGCCCAACTTGTCATCACCTTAGCTGACAATTAATTATAACTGTATCATATGTCAACATAATCATATTCATGCCTTTTCCTACCCACTGACTTTTGCATCGTCCCTTTCCCTTATAACTGTAACCATTTATTGCTCAATATTCTTCTCCTAACAAAGTTAACCTCGGTGTCGCGGGAGCTTCTGTCGGTCTGCGCCATGGGCTGGGTAATTAGCTTAAAGTGATAGGAATCTGGTCCTTCGGCCCCAGATCTTGACTTATCTGTCTTTGCCTTAACCTCTATCTAGCCGAAGGGCTGTGGCGAGCTTCAGTTACGCGGAGCGGAGCTCGTACAATTATCATTTAGTTTCCATTGGTATGTGAAGTTAATGAAAAAAGAATATTTTAGCTAGCTCAATCTTGTAAATAATGTGACATATTTTATAGGTTATCAACAGTTATGTGATGCTCCTTGCCTCTTCTAATAAGGTAGTTCATTTTTTGAATTTAAGTATAAAATAAGTATAGCATTTATTTTTCTAGGAAAAAACCCCTATCCTGTGAACAGCTTTTTTTCTCAAAACTTTAGTCCAGAGGCATACAGGAAGGTCAGCATTAGAAATTTATTAGCATACAACTAACATGTTTTAATTTTTTTTAGGATAAGCTATTTAATTTTGACATGTGGATAGCTCCAATTCACATAAGTGCACACTGGACAATGATGGTAGGTAAAATGCATCTTTTGTTTACACTGTTTTAAAAATTAAGATATGCAGGTAGTGGACACGAAAAAGATGATAGTTTGGTACAGTGATTCAATTGATTGTTAATCTGGATTAGTTCCAATTGCAAAAATGCTGTAAGGTCTTTGTTTGGATTACTGTAATTAAACATTATGTATTTCAACTTCATGCAGACACTTCATTGAGGCGCGGTTTTTTTTTGAAGAAAAAATACCATTAGATTGGGAAAGCTGGAAAGTTCGGATTTGTTGGGTATGTGTTAGACTATAGTTTCTATTTAATTTTATTGAATTTTGTTATTTTGATGTACAGGACTTTCCCAAACAAGAAAACAATTTCGATTGTGGGGTATTTTCATTGTAGGTATGCTTTTTAATGCAACTATTTCCTACTGGTTAGCCATAATTAGGTGTAGGGCAAATTAAGTCCAATGGTATCAGACTCCTGAATATTGATGAGTCGTAACAATTACTGCTCACAAATTTGTAGCAACTCAATATCCATCCCATAGTAGCCCGAAAATTATTCTATAGTAACCAATTTTAAACGGGGGAATGACTTAAGTATTCATAGTTAAAGATAATTCCTCTTAAAGGTGTTCGTCTTAGTTATTAAAAGCACATCAAACTTAACGAAACCGCTGGTCCTACTACCAACACTCATCTTCAATTTATCTCCATTCAATTAATAGGTGTGGCTCAGTTTGTAGATGCAGTTAGTGGGTGTGGTAGTGGGTGTAGCTTTTCCAGGTTTCTGGCTTCCAAAAATAGGCAACTATGCCATCCAAGTAGTTATAAAATTTGTGTTAATTTTGACATTGATGATAATAAACTACGAATATAAATGTATATTTTTTATGTAGGCTGCTCAGTATATAACCAATGGAATTCATCCTAACTATTCTCAGGTATTTTTGCAGAGGTGTATAATTAACGTGTACCAATGTTTAGCTCTATAATAATTGCAGGAAGATATGTCTTGTTTGCGATATCAAATGCTAGCAAATGGAATCATTTTGTCATTCGCTTTCAACAACCCTAACAATGGAGCAAATTTGCTAGCATTGAAAGCAAATAGAAGTTTCTTGATGGATAGCAAAATAGGTCAGGAGAAAATGGCTGGTAATGATAACATTAACATTCAACCTGATAAGGTAAAAAATTCCATAAGTCTGGTATCGAATTTTAGTATAACTTCAGCATATCAAAATCAATCCTTAACTTTGTCAACACAAAAAGAATCTTCAAGTGAAGATATGGCTGCAACCTTGGTAAGCATTAAAAAAATGCAGAAAAAAATATAAAGCCTACTCCTCTTAAGTTGGCCACGCCTAGTATGCCAACATTATCTTCTAGAGAAGCAACTGCAAATGGTTTGTCTCCAACATCTGCCAAGTCTAACATTTCTTACTCTAAATGTGGAACAGGTCTGAAATGTGACATTTGTAGTAAAAAATATGCAAACAAATCTAATTTGCTCAAGCATAACAGAATAAAACATTCTGAGCAAAATTTAGTGACTGGAAAAATATTATGCAAAGAAAAAAACTGCAATTTTTCGTGCAGAATTCTTCACCAGCTCAGATGGGTTATGACTGATGATGCCAGCCAATACTTCAATGCATGGGTAAATGTTTTTGGAGAAGGTCCCCATAAGCTTCTTTGTAGCTGGCATGTTGACCGAGCATGGAGAGGTCACCTAAAGTCAATTACTGACAAAATGTTGACTCAAACACTGTACCATAATCTTCGTGCACTTATGGATGAGACTGATGAGACAAAATTTGAAGACATGCTACAAAAAACCATTGAGCAGATGTTAAATTCAGACAGTAGTCGTGAATTTGGAGAATATTTTGAAACATACTATTCAAAAAGAAAGGCTCAGTGGGCCAGCTGTTATAGAAAATCATCCGGTATTAATACAAATATGTATGTGGAATCCTTTCACAAGGTACTGAAATATATTTATTTTAAAGGAAAAACAAACAGAAGGGTTGACAAGTGCATTCAAGTACTGCTTAAGTATGATCGAGACAAAGCTTTTGATCGTTTTATCAAATTAGAAAAAGGAAAGCAAACAGGGAGAATTAGAGTTATCAACAAACGTCATCAACTGAGCAAAAAACTAACTTTATCTCAAATCAGTGATTTAAATCACTCTTCAAGTTGCATCGTCTAATTCTAAAGAGGAGTATATTGTAACTCATCAAACAAGTGTATGTCCCAATAAATGTTTGTGTCAGTTGTAACATATGTATTCACATGTATTACTGCAATTGCATGGATGCTACAGTTAATCACACTATATGTAAGCACATTCATCTTGTTGTGAGATACAATCTGCAACTTGATTGCAAACACTCAGAAAATCAAGAAATCAATGACTCTACTGTTTCAAAAGAAAATTCCCCAAGTTTCAAACAGTCACTACTTCAAAGTTTAACGAAATGTCGTCAGGATTCACTATATGAAGTTAAACAAAGATTGTTAAACAAGTTATCTATACTTACAACTCAGGTCTCTATGTGTAAAGATACTCATGCACTTTTAGCAGTAGAAAAATGTATATCCACGGCAACCAGTGCTTGCAAATTAGTCTCACCTTGTAAGTTTAATACTCCTACTAGGCAAGTTCCTCCAAATAAAAATATTACACCACAGAGACCATTCTTGTCTACCAAAAAAAAAAGCAGAAAGCCGACAGTTAAGTTTGGTAAACCGTCATGTCATGATAAGAAACTTATATATATTAATCTTATGAACCAATCACTTTATGATCCAGGCAGAGAAGAATTGTTGAGAAGTAAGTTGTCATCACTTAATTATAACATTATGGTGATTCTCTCCTGATCAACTTTCAATAATTGTTTTGCAATAGAAATGCTTGGATGGTTTTGTGAACAACTTACGACAGTGGAAAGAGTATTAAATGGACACATAGCTAGTACAGCAGAACTTCATGATGATACTCTGCCTGATGAAGTCATTGACAATGATATTTCTATTCATAAGTCATTCTTTGATGATAAAGCATGGCTGCTGGTCCTACAAAATGGTATTATGTAATATAATTTTTCAATTTAGCTAATATATATATATATATATATTTATTGCAGCCTTGATATTTTTTTTCTTGAGTATTTCTGCATCACGTGAGCGTTCTCTATTCTCCCATATTGTACAGTTGTTGTTGTACGGTACAAGTAGCGCACGCGTAGCAAGCAAAATCAATTGAAAACGCTTTGGAAACAGCTAAGAAAAAATATCAAGGCAGCAATAAAACACTTGTCACACGTCGTACAATATGGGAACTATATTTTACTCGCACTCTATATTTTCACTAGCCTTAGGCTCGTGAAAATATTTCAATTGCTCTTAAAATATTTTCCCATATTGTACTCTGACTCGTGCTATAAGTATTATATATATATATATATTATATATATATATATATATAAATGTATGTATATATCTTGCATGCATGCATGCAGGCATGTAAAATCCTACATGAATAGTATCACAAATGAAATGGTAGCTACTAGCTATAGCTACAAAGCCTCAAACTATTTATGTCAGTGGCTACAAAGAGGGAAGAATGGAAATGTGGTGCTTGTACAGTAATCACAGCATGCAAAAATATGATACTCTGCGATGATTGCTTACTTTGGTTCCATTGGTAAGAATAATTTGTTAATAATAGCTATATAATGGCGAATATCCTGATACTATATTCATTATTATATCATACAGGTCATGTGTGGAAGCAGAACCACAAGGCAACTAGTTTTGTAATTCCTGCTATCAAGTACAACAAATTTGCATCCAAGAAGAACAATAATCAATGATTATCTATGTTATATCTATATATAGTCAATTGACAAAAAAAAATGTAACATCTTAAAATGAAATTTTATTTTATATTTTATTTGGGGCCCCACGAGAAAATGTACCATGTTATCATAGCCACCACAATCAACACCTGCATTCAATGTCAATAGGGGCTCTGCCCCTCATTCAACACATATATTAAGAACACTGTTTCATGCAACCCTAGTCATATGATCTCTAGTCATTGGTTTAGTCTTATTTAATTTTTATTTTCCTTCAAGTCACTCTCATCCTCACTAGAAGGCTAAGAAAGCCGAAATATTATGAGTTTATACTTGTCTAAATAGTGATTTGCATCTGGTTTGGCCCTGGTAGCTAGAGAAATATCTAGTATTTAGCTACCATTTACAAAGAGTGCTATACACTTCCCAATACACGTCAGTATTCTCTACTTTTTGCATGGTGAAATTTATTCCATAGAATTCTTATGTCACATTTTTATATATTATGTTAAAAAAAAAGTTTTTCTGTTCAACCTCCTATGACCATACTAGCTTCAACTAAATTGCCCATTTACTATTCAATTGTTTCTGATTGAAGGTGGGGGGGGGGGGGGCAGTATATGAATTTTAGGGGACTGTATAGAAATATTGTTTATTGGAAGTGTTTACTGTAAAAAGGACAAAGAAGAAGGCAAGCACCCCCCTTCTCAATCTGAAAAACAAAAACAAAAACAAAAACAAAAACCCTTGACCAGCATTACCACAATGTGCTACTGCCATTGGAGTTTACTTCATTTTCATTGGAATGCCAACAAGAAAAAAAAAATCATGACTTAACAAAAAATGAAAAGATCAAATGGTACGAATCTAAGTTCAGAGTTCAACATATGGGACAAAGATATTTTCACCATTGGGGTTTGGTACGACACAGTCTTCATGAATCCACCTTGAACAGATGTACTGAAGCCATTCTCTGCCCGTTCCTTCGTCCTCTTCAAAAGAACTGAAGCAGACACAACATAAATCTGTGAATATGCTACTATTCATTGTAACTTTTGATCTCTTGTGCAGCGTACGTCTACTTGTAATCTTGCTCCCACCTTCAACTAAATTCAAATGTCCTTCATTTGTTGAAGTTTCAGTAGTGACCTCTCGAGAGCGTTTCTTGCCTGTCACAGCTTTGTGTTGTAAACTTTTCTTAGCTTTCTCCTCCTCTGCCTGCTTACGCTTCTTTTCTTTCTCTTCCTCTGCCTGCTTTCGCTTTTTTTCCTTCTCCTCAGTTCGTCGAATTCTTTCCTCAGCCTTTCTTCTTTGTTCTATTTCTTTTTCCCTTTTTTTCCTTTCTCTTTCCTGTTTTCGCTTTTCCTTCTCCTCAGCTTCACACTTCTTTTTCTCTTCCTTCACTGTATAAAGTGACCAACACTCATCGCTAGTGAGAACACGTTCTGAACCCATCTTTGATGATATCGTAGTAACATACCCTACCACAGGTAAATTCAATAGATTGGTGAATGGTGAACGTAAATTTGAGGAAGCAACAGGAGGTGTAACTTTGGTGAGTGATACAGTACTCGAATTTGCAACTGAAGGAGACCATGGAACCGGCATGGTAACCGCAACTCCAGCACATGTGGTGACTGTACCAGGAATCAATACTCCACGTTGTGCAGTGACTCTGACTGGAGGTGATCCAGTGCGTGTGGTACCTAGAAAGTTAAACAATACAGGTATGTAACATCACAAATACAAATTAGGCATGTAAAGTGAAATTTCCCCCCTCCCAAAAAAAAAAAAAATAATAAATACATAAAATAAACAAATAAATAAATAAATTATTACTACCACAAATATTGAAGGATATTTTAGTAGAATGGCAGGAGTCAAACTAAATGGAGGCGTAACTTGAAAAGTTTGAACCCTGAAATATCAATTACAAAGACAAATGAGTGAATTTTGTTTCCTGTTGTTGTTTTCTTTGGTTTATAGTCAGTCCATAGATTTGAAGTTCTATTGTTTATTAGACTGCACTTAGTTTGGGGACAGTTGGGATAAACATTTTTCTATATGAAACCATTTACAAGAAAATAGGGCACAACGCGGCCTCCATAAAAAATAAACTGTTTTTGAACTAACACATTTTATCAGCATCTAGTTTGATTGCCTTAGCCATTCACAATATATGACCTAATCAAATTTCCCTAAATCTTCTTCACAATGCTCCTTTGATTATTACTATGGTCATTTGCCTCACATTCGATAGACACACTGGTAGGAAGTGGTCCATCACCTAAGGAAAAAATATAATCAATTTAACAGCATACTGATCAAATCCACTTCTCCAGTAGACTAGGTCAAAACATTTAGTTATGAGTACCATAATATTCAACAAGTACACTGTGTACAAACTTTAGTTGTCCTTAACTAGTACCAAATAATAAGACCCTTACCACAGACAGGCTTTCATTTAGATAGTTAAAATGTCAGGTTTTTTCCTTCTTTTTTTTTTTAATATAAATTTAGCGTACAATACATAAGGTAAAGCCAACTACCCATGAGCTAATGCTATGGCAGCCTGAAAAAAGTGACACAAAATAAAGCATGATAAAAAAAGGAAATATCGCAGTAGCAACAGGAATTAGAATTGACCTTATCCTTGAAACCATACCCAAATTTGAAAATATATTGACAATTTGTTATGGAGTATTGGACAGGTATATATTTTAGCGTTTCAGGTTAAGGTACAAGCTTCATATGGGGTTCAATTTTTTTGTTCACAAGTTTTCATATTAGCAGAAATTGATACATTGCTCACTAATATTCGCTACGATGTGATAAATGTTACCTTCAGGCACTTAATTAAAGCCAAATGTTTAGCTGAAGTGCGTAAAATCAGGTGAATTTTATAGATTTAGCTTGGGGGAGGGGGGGGGGGCAGGAGTGGGGATGGGTTGGCAATGTGCTGATTGATTACAGACATTCACAGCCTCAACAACGACTTGCACCTTTTTGTATTACTTTAGATGGTGGTCAGAGTTTTATCCAGGATTTTGGCTGGAGTGGGGAGACTTTTAGTGTTCAGCCACACTCATGTTTGTAGCTAATATAGGATACACATAAAACAATATTCACTTCACACTGATTATTGTGTGGTCCTATGCACTAAATGGTTAACTTCAGGTGGGAGCATTGGGGGAAATTTTTAATCAAATTAATGAAAAAAATTCTGAGAGGGTAAACTTAGCTGGGGGATAGAGATTCAAGAGACTGCCCCTCTCTGTGAAACTGTGATGTTTAGATATTTCCTCTTACTATGCTTGTGTCTAAGTTGATTGATTTTTATTTTTATTTTTATTTTTAGAATGGCCAATAAGAAATACAAAGGATTCAGGCGACGACAACTTCAATCTAGGTCTAGCCCGTCCACAAAGGGTCTTTGAAAGCACTTTCAGTCAGTACGGGCTGGTGGCATGATTTATGAAACGTAACTCATCCCTTCAACTTCGCATGGGTGATTCTACGGCTGGAGTAAGGATGGATGCCATGAATAAAGTAAACATGAAAAACTACTTCGAATTGCTGAAGAAAACACTGGATGACCATGGTTTTGATAAGCACCCTGAATCTGTCTATAACATGGATGATACAGGTATGCCTCTTTGTCCTCCTCCACCTAGAATAGTAGCAAAAAAGGGACAGAAAAAGGTTCGCTATCGTACATCAGGCCAGAAGTCACAAGTAACAGTGATTGGATGTGGTAGCCCTACAGGACAAGTCATACCACCCTTAATTATTTTTTCTGGAAAACAAATAAATTTATTATGGACTCTGAATGGTGTGAATGGTTCGCGTTTTGCTGTTAGTGACAATGACTGGATAGATCAAGAATTGTTCAAGTTCTGGCTCAGTGATAATTTTCTACCCAATGCATCGTCTGGACGCCCACTTCTCCTATTGCTTGATGGACACAGTTCCCATTTTGAGCCATGTACAATTCAGCATGCTCGTGACTGTGGTGCAGTCATGCTATGCTTGCCACCACATACTGCACACGAATGTCAACCCCTTGATACAAGCTTCTTTCGCTCACTCAAGTCTCACTGGCAAGATTTTTGTCATATATTTTATCAGACTAATCCTGGTAAAGTGATTACCAAGTTAAATTTCAATTTAGTGTTTAAACCAGCCTGGGAGAGTGCTGCAACTCCTGCAAATCTTGCTAAATAAGTAAAAGGCAGCAATAGTGAACATGAGTGTACTAACTTGGCAAGTGTAAAATCGGAGTAAAGAATATCAGAACCTGTTACACATCGAGGGAATGCTATTGCGACTATGGCCTCTACTTATAGATGCATTAGATTCAATCGCACACATTCCATATCCTGAGATACATGTACAAAAAGTCGTGCTGTAAGGTATATAATATACCATAAGTAGGAAGGCCATGCAGTTGCTATGCATTCAGTGTGGTGGCGGGATGTGCAGTGGAATTACTAACTACATAAACCTTATTTAACACATCATTGTACTACCTGCACAGCACATGGCAGTCTACGTTTATCAGTTGGTCAGTTGCACATTTCACTATATTAATTTCATAGCTCCCATGACTTTCACATATATTTGACCCATTGCATCACTCACGACACTAACGTTGCACAGGATCACAACCTCCACCTATTTTTTAACCTATGGCACATATTTAAATACAAATTGCATAACAATCAGTTCAGACACAAGAAAAATGGTATATAGAGAGACTGCAGTTGCTGTGCAATTAGTATGGCAAGAATTGATACTTACTTTGGATCATGCTATGGCTCCACCTTTACGTAGGAGGAGTCCATGGTCACCATGTAATAAGTATTGTTAGTGTGATAAAGGAAGAACATGTTCTACTATGTAAGGACACATTTAATCCCCAAGGTCTTGGATTTCACACCTCATGCATATTAATTTACTGATGTATCTGGGGATCCATTGCATACCCTACAGCATGACACTAATTGCACAGTGACCAAGACCTCCACCTGTGACCTGCACTAACATTCCCAGGGGCTGTGCCCCACCACACAATGATCTCATGTTCTGTATCATCTGTTTATACAAAGTTCCTTGTTCAGTCACCCTCATTCAGTTCAGTAACCACTAGAAGGCTCCACAAGCCGAAATATTGTGGTTTTATTCTACTGAAATAAATTCTCTGAAACTTGCTACACCTGGCTAGCTATAAGGGTAGCTAGTTCTATTAAACAGTCTAGCTGCCTGTAATATCTGGTGACTCCTATATTAAACCACAATACATTATAATAAACAATTTATATGTAAATTTCACACTTTAAATTTTTTTTAAATTTTAATTAAACTATTATTTTGGCACCCCTTCTGATACTGTTATATATGCCAAACCGAACCTCATACCAAGTTTCATGCTTTGGTCCACTCTGTCACAATAATTTTTCTTATCTGCTGGACTAAATTGCTTGGGCAGCGTCGCTCACTGTAAGTACACCATTTTACTCGAATTGGCAAATGTGTATGACTTGGCTATTTGAACAATATTGTCTTTTTGGCATAATTAATATACATTTAGCATAAAATTTGTTCTCGGCTAGCTAGCTAGCTAGCACCATGAAGTTGTTTACAGCAACCAAGAAAACAAAAACGAAAAAAAAAAAATCAGAAAAAATGTTAACAAGGTGGTATAATAAATTAAAACAGTAGTTAAACTGATATAGCCAGAGCAAATGACCTACAAGTCAGTCATTCGGAAGTAATAAAATGAATGAATCGATACTAAAAAAGTAATAAGGATGACAATATAAATAGCATGACACCCAGAAGTGTGATGATTGAAGCCTGACCAGTGGTCTTTATCCCACCAGATACTTGACCAGTGGTCTTTATCCCACCAGATACTTGACCAGTGGTCTTTACTTGTATCTCATCACGGACCAGTATTTTCCATCCTAGATTGCGATGTGTGGCACACTAAAAGGAAGAATATGCTTAATAATTAATAGTACATACAACAGAAGTAATTAATTCCTCACAGTAGCTTCCCAAACCCTGTAATAATGTTATAATCATTTTTTCAGAGTTTGTTAAATTCCAAACACTCCTTTTAATTCTCCGTCAACTCTAATTCAGCTATTTGACATGGTTGTCAGCAATGGACTCTTTCCAGGTAGTGTTAATCTTTGCAATGTTCTCAAATATAAAGCTTCCATTCTAACCTGGTAGAAGACAGTGTCAGGAGTGCTCTCATCGGGAGTCCAGCGAAGAATTCCAGGTTCTCCTGGAGCACATATCAGGCTAGAACGAGAGAGAGCTTCTTCATATGCAGACTTAGAAGAACCACATGTCTCTCGAATCCTTGTAGCCTCTGGACTCTCTTGTCTCTCACAGAGTCGCCCCACTGTATATTTCAGTCAAAACTTTAAAGCTTACAATGAGTAATTATTCTTACTGACTTACCTCCATTGGCATAATTACCATTGAAGCCAGCAAAAACTCTTTCACTCTGTAAATTATATATAATATAAATTGTATTTGAATTTTGTAAAATTGCCTACTGTGTGTAATATAAAAATTATCTTATAATCTTTTGATTCACATCAGTGGGCAGCCAATAGAGTTGGAGATTCTTTACTTCCCATTATATAAAGGCCCTGCCTTTCCTTTGCCTCATGTCTCCATGCAAATTAATGTAAAGGTACAATATTTATGACGGACAGCAACACCTGACTAATCAGTGTGATATGGTTAAACAAAGTTGATTTATAAGGATTCAAGGCTGATATGTTTAGTCTAGTGGTATGAAACAACAGATTTTAACATTCTGGCACAGACATAGCAGCATATTAACAAAACATTAAGGGTTCTGGTACATAGCAACGCGCGTGCACTGTTAATTGAGTTCCCAGACCACGAGTTGTAGTTCGTGGCTAGCCTAAAAAAAAACTCGCACGGAATTCCCGCCTTCAACTTCCTTGGGTGGTATAGTTAGCAATCTTACTCGATCTATTCTTACGCAATCCCCTTGTGGTCTGTTATATATCTGGATCCTGGGTTTTATTTCAGGGCTGGTTTTATTCTGGCAGGTCTCTCTTTGGTGGTGGGTTATCAAGTTGTGGCCAATGGCTAGTAGAAGAGTCAGAGGAACAAAGAGGAAACAGCAACTTCTTGCTGCTAGGCACAAGAAAAATATAATCCCAGTAGAAGTTGATACACACAAAAAAAATAGTTCTAGCTACCTTAGCTACTTGTACACCAACTAACAATACACTGTCTGTCATCTGACAAAATTACTGGCCAAATCCTAAATATTCAATTGCACATCTGAGGAATTATTGACTCCTGTTGTAGTACATAATGTAACTATATTTTTTACAAAAAAAATTGCAAAATTGAGATAAAAAAGTTTGTGTCAGGTTTATTATTGGTATCTCTGATGTAATATCACAGGTCCTGAATTGGAAGTGGGCGTAGGTCCATCTGTGCCAATGAATGCCGGTTAGTCTGTGCTAGCAAGCACAGGTCCATCTGTGCCAATGAATGCCGGTTCGTCTGTGCCAGCAAGCACAGGTCCATCTGTGCCAATGAATGCCGGTTCGTCTGTGCCAGCAAGCACAGGTTCGTCCGTGTCAGTAAACACAGGTCCGTCTGCTAGCAAGCACAGGTTCATATGCACAATTCAGCGTAGGTCTGTCCGTCCCAGTAAGCAGCACAAGTCCATCTGCACCAGTCAGTGCAGGTTCCCCTGAAAGATCAGGCATGCACACATATGAAGCAAGCACTTCCCCCGTTGTTGGTGGTACACTTGTGGACTCGGGTCTAAATCCTGCAGGTACTGCTGAGGTGCATTGGAACTTGTACCTACAATTGCATTCAATAATAGCAGAGGTAAATATATTTGTGGCACAAAAAGTAACAGGATGTCTAGACAAACTTCACATTCAGTCGCCTAGCATGCAAATGAAGAAGTGGTTAGCTCAGAAGACCCTGTATACCAATGCAGCACTACTCACCAGATCCCTTGGAAAGCCCAGCATCACACCAACACAAGCCAAAAAGTTAGTCACTCAAGGCTTCGATCTCCACACTCTATTGCTTCTCCGTAGAACCAGTGATACCAAGGATGCCTTCGTTGCCTCCCTGAAGCAGAAGGGAGTCAGGAGCAAGCTGCTCGGAGAGAAGTTGTACAGGGCGCTCAGCTCAACTTAGAAGTCTCAGCCCGGGCGCCTTCTCTCCATTCCGTTGTCTGTGTTTATTTATTTTTTCAAACGGGCTCTTTTCAGAGCCACTGCATTCCAATAATCCGCGCGTATTCCTTACCTGCCCGAGGAGGGCGGGGCTGAAATTGACAAAATTGTGCGAGGAATGATTGGCTTGTTCTGCATGCTATTTCTGGCCATAGGTACGGAATGGGGGTTCAGAACCATTCTATTTTTGAAATACAGGTACAGAAGATAAAAATTAAAAAAATTACTGAGGGAAATTTCGTAATAACGGCCAAAAACGGATATATTTAAGGAAATGGTCGCCACAAAAATATTAACAATGAATAATTTGAAAACTAAATTGTAAATCGAAAAAAGCTTCTGTAATTTTGTCGGCGGTGAGTTCCAGAGTCCGTAGAGGGTGAGACCCCCAACTGTAAAGTTGAATTGTCGGGGATATTTTGCCATTTATGTTGGAGAATGTGACCGCTTATATCTGCCATAGTAGTTGCTTTGGACTTCTAATTTCTGGTAAGCCAGCTCCTGTGACAGTTTACTGTGAGGTCCACTGTATAGGATAGCCTGCAAAACTTAAGAAATATATAAAAGTAGGCCATAGCAACATAATTGATTTAGTTAATGGATTTGCGTGGGTGCATGCATAGGCGGTGGGTAGGCGGTATGCCAGCACCCTTAAACAAGCAGTAATTTTCTAGAATACGATAGACCAAATAAAAAGCACCTATGCATTTAATTGAAAGTCAACTATAGCTAAGTGTTAAAACCTAAGTGATCAAAACACCATGCAGTTTTGCACTTAAAACAATTTAATCATAAAGCACTATTATATATTTGATAGAATTTTATAGAGGCTCATTAATTGTACTTTTAAAGTTTATTTTAGCCAATGACTCACATTAACTTCCGCAGGTTCATTTCTGAGTCGACCTCCACTGATAGAGTCTGTGATATAGATCGGATGGAACTGGGCCAGATTCCGGGAATCTGTCCCTCCTTCAATGATGAAAGTATATGTACGACCTCTTTGAACTTCCAATGTAGGAATTAATGTACCGTTGATGTACAAAGCTATTCCCCATCCAGGACGCCCTAATAAAATAGACCACATTGTGCTTAAAATGTTCACGATACACATCATTAGCAGATAAACTTAATTAGCTGATGCATTTTTGTGTGTACCTGTAATTCCCATGTAGCCTCTCTCCTGACCAGAGGGTCCAATGTAGACTCTTAGAGTGGCATCATTTGGAAAAGACATCATACTATTCTCGAATAACGGGCAGGTGGAGCATGTAATACTGGATGATGTGCACTCATCCTTTGGCTCCCTTCCAAGATGGATGGGTGGGGAGTCAGCTATAGATGTATAATAGACTTTTTACAATTGGCAAATGATATTATTAAACCATATATAGCTAGCTATGCATGAATTTAACTGTTTAATTACAGTAATGTCAATATTCAAAAGTGTTGTAAAACACTTACTGTATAAAATGAAGCACAAAGGTGTGAACCCTCGCACTATTAAACACTACCTATCTATTACAATATAATCTCTTTGAACAAGCAATTAATCTGTTAGCTATTTTTAATGAGGTATCAAAATAGCTCGACCAATGAAAATGGTACATGGAAACGCTGTCTTCATAAGAGAAGAAGCTAAACTAGCCAGAAACACCCACCTGTATAAATTTACAACGCGAAGTTTCATTTTTTCAACTACCGTTAACTTCCCTGAGCATAAAGTGAACTACACTGCTGGCTGCAGAAATTATTTGCTCACGTGATTATGATGTGATGCTAGGGGGCGTTGCCCAAGAAGCTGGATACCTACGTGGACTTGAAAGCTTCATGTTTTCTCAACGATTAGCCCGAAATTAAAAAAAGTAGTACAATAAAAGGTCTTAAATCTTCGTCCTGAGTAAGTTCATACATACCTCAATCAACTGTTAATTGTCAGTAATCTCCAAAATCAGAGCGTGACAGACAGACAGACAAACAGACAGGACGACTACTATAACCCTCTCGTGCATGCGCGGTGAGGGTTAAAAAAAGCTAATGGAGTGCACCATTTATTATAAAGTACTTTACATAGTTCACTTGGAAATACATGGGTGAATACTCCACACATTGCAATTCAATGGTCACTTAATTCTAATGCAGGCATAAACCTGGTTAATAACAACACAATGGAAATCTTTGAATATAATTTAATGCAAATAAGGACTATTGCAAGTGCTCACAAACTTACAGTTCAGTTTTATGAATTACAATGGAAAATTGAACAACATTACTTTAAAAGCCATTTTGTTAATAGCAGCCTGTTTACAATTAACTTACGATTGGCTCTCTCGAAATGAATGAAGGCTGTTCTTCCCAGTCCTCCTATTGCCCACACTATAAACTGATTTTGATTTGATACATTAAAATTAGTGTCACATGCCGAGTCGCCTAAAAGGAGTAATAGTATAATGGGTCAATAATGTGCATGAGTATTACAAAATTATATTGTAACATACTGGTAATAAATGGCCTTGAGAAAGCTACGCACTGCATTCCACCTCTATAGCCTCCCGTCACACTGCCAGTGCGAACATCGTCAGAACATGTGGATCCTGAGATGAGGGTATCCGGACACACCCCTGTTCCACCACGACACTGCAAAAAAAATTCATTTATGATTGGTGAAGACCGTGAATCAGGGGAGGATCTGGGTGGGTGGTTTAAGTTTTTTTTAAACCAATAATGTACAAGGATACAATATAGGCAATTTAGCTAGTTCATAGGACAACTCCATGCCAATTTATGCACTTAATCAAAGCCAAGTCCAAATCATTTATAATACTTTAATAAATGTCATAGTTTTGACCTCAATATATTAGGGCCCCTCCCTGCCATTACAACTGGATCCGCACCTGGGAACATAATGAAAATATGACAAACACTCATACTATCTTGCTGTTTGAGATAGCTGTGGTACCTATTGCAAGAGCACACCTGAGATCTTCCAGTGATGTAGTAATCCACAGCATTAGGAGAGCCTGTGGTGATGTCCACCCATGTTATAGTGGCATCAGCTCCTACCATAAAGGTGGAGTCTGATCGCCCACTAAGTCCGAATCCCATGTATTGGTTTACCCTGCAAAGATACAAATGAAAGAATAAAAAAAATTGATGAAGTACACTAATAGTGCTATAGAAGACATAAAGTGGACTCGTGATGTGCTTCAAAATCTTTCCCACATTTCTCAAATTCATTACATTCAGTGTTTTCAAACCAACACAAGCTAGCATTCACACTAAAAGAAGCAAAAGGGCATAGGTGTGTGGATCCTACAGATATTTATCAAAACCCTATTAAACTTGTGGCCTAAGTTTATACTATATACAGTGGCATAGCCACAGGGGGGAGGGGGAGGGAAGGGGCTCCAGCCCCCCCATCTATTACAGAAGAGGGAGCTAAGCCTTTTTCCACTTTTATAGTAACTTTGTATTGACTGGAATAAAAAAATTAAACAAAAGTAGGTTTAGTTTACACAATGCATTTAGTCAAACTTGTTTTACCTGCATGTTTAGTGCGCATTTCAAATACTGGAGTATGATTTTGGTGGATATACATGAACCATGTAGCCTGACAGAATGTAGCCTGACACAATGTAGCCTGACACAATGTATTCACACAACATGCTACCTCCTTCAATGCAAATGTGTCTTTGTATAAATTCGAAAATTCCAACATCTGCCCGTGCTACAGAGACTTTTCAGCACTCAAGAGACTAAACAGTTGCTTACGATCAAGTATATCTGAAATATATTTAAATTCTTGCTTAAGTCTAACATGTACATAAAGATATTAAGGAATAATTATAATAAAATACCATTTTGCAATAAGTCTTACATTACATTATATTAAATAGAATAATTATTGTCTTGATTTCGTATCCACTACCCCTCCCCTTTCTAGTGAGCTAGCTGAGCCTCTGATCAGGTCATTTTCAGAACATTTTTCAGTGATGCATTGTAGTACATGCGCACTGTCAGCTTACATCTGAGTGGAGCGGCAGCCGCAAATGAGGAAGTCCACCTCTTTGTTGTCTTGGTCTACACTCCACGAGACTTCCAGTTGTGGAGAGAATGGAACACAGTTTGGATACACAGAGGGTGGCATGTTTGGAAAAGTGTTGGAGCTGGAATTCTAAAACAATAATATTAAACAACGTAAAATTGAAGCTCTTACAGGAATTGACAGTTGCTATTCAGTTGACCAATTTCTATGGGCTGAATGCTTTTTGGACTTACCCGCAGTACGCAGTTGTTTGACTCCGCGCTTTCCTAATAAAAAATATTATTTGCATTAAAATTATAATCACTAAACTCATTGATGTAAATAAGCCCTTCCCACAACTTACAAATACTTCACTTTGGTTGACGACAATTTGAGCAAAGATTACGTCAACATGAGCACACCAGATAGTGAGAGTCTGAATGTCACAGACTGTCTTCCCCGATGGCATAACACCTATCACTGCTTCATTGAAAAATGCCCTTGTAAATCTCAAAGTTGATCTAAAATTCAAATTCATGCATAGCTATAATTTGTCATTCACATATAATTTTTATTGTTTATTTTACCTGAATCGATTGGTGATATTGACACCATTGGGACCAGTTTGTGGTCCTCCCATAGGGTAATAATAAAGAATAACCTCTGAACACCAACAAAAATATAGATTAATACTTGGCTATCTCTCAATTTTTGTAAACTCACCAGGGCCAAGTCCATCAAAGTTGAAATTTTCGAGTAGTATTGTTTTGTTGTCCAAAAATGAGACAGTTCCACTGATGCTATGTAGAGTACTTGAGGAAGACTGACCAGTCCAACTGCCTATGCCAGCACCTAAATTACAGTGGTGTCAATAAAACAACTTAAAGTAGCCACATAACGTACAAAAATCTTGAAAAAGAAAAGGGACTGGGAAATACCGTTTGCTAAAGAAGCAGCCAAAGTAAGGACCAAAGTTAACACGAACATTGTGGTTAGGAGTTCGATAATTTCAATTCCGCACTACCGCGTAGGGCACTTCAGCATCCTTTTATTTAGAACTGGCAGAGCATGCTCTAATTAAAGCACGCTCTAATTAAAGCACGCTCTAATTAAAGCAAGCGGTTCCACCTACCTGCGCGCTTCAGACCCACGCGTGTAAGTGGGTCTGACTTAAAACAGGGACCGGACGGGCCAATTTTTTTTTTGGGCCAACTTTCGACTTAGATTTTTTCCGCTCCACTTCCAAGCGTCCTGATAAGAACCACACCCACTACCGTGCGGAAGCCTACCAATTACTTAACGGGCAAAGGCTAAGAAGATGTAAAACTTATTTCTTCTGTCCCCTGTACAATTTCTTTTCGTGATGATTGTAGTGGTTATACACCTGTGGTAGATAGACAAGTTTTCATTAAAATAAAAAAAAAGAAGAAAGAATGAAATTTAATACTAAATGACAGATAGTTTAAGATAGAATATATGAATGTATATATGTAACATATTATAATAATGAATAAAAATACAGTGAGGCAGAAAGATAAGTTACCATTTGCCAGCATTCTGAGTTCCTTTTTCAATACATGATTTCAATGAATGCATTCGTTTGCCTCTTGGTTATTTTCTAGGTTTCTAGTAAAAGATGAATGTTCACCTTTAGGACGTCCACTTAAAGCTTTCCCTTTTCCTTTAGAACTCTTCCCACGACGTCTACCTGCTGCTTTTGCACTAATCAGAATTCGATGACCACGTCGAAAATGTCCACCTTGTGTATTCTGTATAGAGCCGCCAACACTCCAGCCAAATTTATACAATGCGCTACCAAGTGCTGCATTTGAAAATTTTCCCTGTGATATCATGTTCTTGTATCTACTCAGAAAAGTTTTTGTCCCTTTTGCCACAACACTACTCTCTCTAATTCTTGTTTTTAAATTGGCCAATACCTCTTCAATTCCTTCAACAATATCTTCACAGTTTATTTCTTCTTCTGTTTCATTAAAAGTTTTCTGATTGTCTTCTGAAGATGCCTGCCCTCGTATCAAATCCCATGCAGAACTATCAAATTTCAAATCTTGAGACGGCACTACTGGCAATGAATTCACCTGACTATTTTCATGAAGTGAAGAATAAAACTGAGATTCCTGTATTGCTTTAGAACCTAATGCAATATTTGCCAAAACTTGCCGTGATTTAGGACAAATAGGAATACAATTTACTGATGTCACATGATAATGTTTAGCAACAGCTGCCTGATGCGAGCAAGGTGACCCATCCTGACCAGCATTACAATTTCAAATACCTAACTCCATATAAACCAAATATTTTACATCTCGCTCAGTCTTACTATTAACCAAGTACTGTAGATACTTTCTTTTGAATCAATTTCATATATACTTTCATAACTAATTTTGCTGCAGTTAAGTCTTTGATACTTCAGGGGAATGTATCTATCTAATCGATTGTGGGCAGCACTAGGAAGCTTTCGGCAATAGTAAAGCTCCATACATTCAGTTATGAATGAAAACATCTGAACATGATTATATGCTTTGACACAACTAAATATCAGTTCCTTTAAAATACGTATTCCAGCTTCTGAATAGTTATTGGTGTGATTGCCTCTTACAAGGAGATGCTTTCTAATTCGCCGATTCCAATGATTACCCACATATGCAATGTACTTTGGGTACTTCACTGCAGTTTCATTGGTAATGAATGATTTGTAGCGGACAAGCAGCTGTTCCTCATTTTCAGAGTAAACAAGACCTTTAGCCACTGTAATAAGAACTTTACGATCTGCATTTAGTACTTTATTTGTGTTATCATGAAGCCAGGTCCAGTTTCTTTGAAGGAAATGAAAAGTACAAAGGAGAAGAGTAGAATTGGGCCAAGCCTCGTGAAGAGCATTCCGTTCAGCACAAGAATCATCCGTCATAATAATAGATGGACCGTTGTCAGACCCACTTTCATAAAAGCAATTAGTTGGGAGGACAGTTTTAAGAAGATCTAAGCCCTGACTAATAGTTCCCTGCTCTTCATCTGAAGTAATTATAACCCCTAATGGTAATCCACCAATGGCGTTAGAAGTTGACAACACAAAAAGAGAGGTATTGAATCTGTCCAAAGAAGACGTTGAATCAGAAAATCATCTCCCTGGATTGCTGAATGTTTTGATGAACTCTACTCATAAGTGGTGTACAAATTGCAATAATCATAGGTTGTGATCTCTTCCTCTTTTTTGGAGGCTTTTTTCCTGCTTCTGACCCCCCATCACTATCATTACATGAATTAGAACAATCTTGGTACACCAAAAGCCTTGCCCGACCACCATTGTGCTGATTAGCCTGGTTATACGACATTATTTCCATTTCCAATTTGTCAATAACTCTTTTCCATTGTCTGGCCCAAGTTCATTTTTCCTCCATTCATTATAAAGCCTGCTAACATCTGACTTTGTTGGATTTAAAGCTCGGTCTGCAAATGCAAGTTGATCATCAACATTATCTAGTAACATTTTTGTTTCACTCCAATGAAACGCAGATGAAGCACTATGACCTACTTCAAAAAGCTTAAAGAAAAATTCCTTTGTTTCCTGATGAATTGGACGAAAAGAAAGAGAATGTGCTGACTCAATAGGATGGTTGTGATTATAGCTAACTTGAAAAATAGCAGGATGGCTCACAAAATAAGGAAAATTAACTGAAGCACGTTGATCGTTTTTTTGTTGGAACCGTGACTTTAAATTTGATAATGGAAGGACAATCTGTCTTCTTCTTACGAACTTCATGCTTTAATCCCTTACCAGAATCAAGGACTTTCAAAGTTGCAGCTTGCTCTCTTTGTTGCTGAGTCAAGGGTTTCTTTTTATGTTGACAGTGCATTTCTACTTTATAAAGAACCCGTTTACATCCAGGTTTTCTACCTTTTGATTGGCGATAAGTACAACATGCTATGTTTCATCATTCTCTCCAACCACTTCTTTCCATCATTTTCATTACTAAGATTAATTCTAATGGTACTTTTGAAAGCATGAGCAGGTGCCCCTAAAAACGATTCTTTAGGTAATGAAAAAAAATCTGTAATCACATATGTAATTCCCTCTTCATTCGGTAACAAATTCCTTAAGTGAGTATCAAGGTTGCTCCACCTTTTAGGATTAGAATCACATAATGGAGCCTGTAGTACTGGTTGATGAAGTCTGGATGTTATCTTTCAAACGAGTAACTACACTTTCTTTTGATGTATATTTATTAGCAGGAAGATTGCAATAGCTTCAGATTGTGAATTACAAGCTATAGGAAAAACAACAACAGAAATTTCATTCAAGTTTACCTAAAATATTATGCACATACGTTGCTGTTGAAATTCAGACAAATTCTTTAGCCCAGGTTTATTAACAGATGAACACTTATCTTTGAAGGAACTACCTGTGTAACATTAAGTCAAGTAAAATACAAAAGTTACACACAAAAATGAAAAAGCTCAGTGGTGTAATTGCAGGGAAACAAAAACTTACACAGCACATATATTGGATTAATATAAATGCTGTAAAATATTGGTAAATAAAAATTGAAATCACCTTCTTTCTTCAGGTGAAGGGATAGTGAACACTTAGTGTTTAATTGAGGTAATAATCTTTCATTTTCTTGAGAAGATTTGAGTATAGATGGACAAAAGCTGTCAGGATTTCTAAAAAAAAACACACAAATAAGACACTGCATATCCAATCAAAAACTAAAAGTTCAGAATCTCACTCAGATATGCTGGAATGGATCATATCAAGAATTTCTTGCCGATACAAGTGGCCATTACCCTGTAACAAAATCCAATTAACAATGAGTGAGAATCATATTACATCAGTGATATTTCTTACTGGAACAATTCGTGGAAGTATAAAATCGTTGCCATCATATATTTAATGCTCCAACCCCTGCATATGCATAATAATAATAGTAATAATAATAATAATAATAATAATAATAATAATAATAATAATAATAATAACAATAATAATTAGTAATAATATTATTATTATTATTATTATTATTATTATTATTATTATTATTATTGGAAAAAGAGCGAAGTGAGCAAGATGCCATTAGAGGTATTTGCTGCAAAATTGGGTGTATATATATATATATATATAATATGTATGTGTGTGTGGTGTGCAGATGGTATGTGTTAGCATCGAGGGCACTTGGAGTGATCCTTTCAAATTTTGATATTCTTTACCTAACCCAGTTTTCCAACTGTGACAACAAAAACTTTCTCAGAAATTTTCTATTTACATGCAAAAAACACTACAGTGGTTTTTACAATACTCAGTAACAACTATAGAACATATATAGTTAGAAGAGTGCAATGAGGCCCACTATTTTTTTGTAAGCTAAATTAGCCTATTGTATATTATAAATTAATGGTTTCCATGAAATTTAATAACACCAGATAAGAAGCAGACTTGCTGCTTCCAGACTAATTCCAAAATGGCTGGAACGAAGTGGACTGGCACAGTGCCATTTGATAAGGTTCAGATAAAAGAGGCATTTACTAAAGAAAGATTTGGAATACCAAAAAAATTTGCTATGGTAGTAAGTGTTTGTTTAGAAACTTATCTCCTATATGCAGGGGCATAGGAGCTGGAGCAACCTGTACGGCCATGACCGTACAGGTTTTTAGTGGGGTGGATATGGCAAAATTGTTGTTGCTGATTCTAATTGAGTGAGTAATGAGTAATGGCTATGGTGTTGGTTTCATTACTGAGTTTGCGGAAGAGTCTATTAATTTTATAGTTATCCTCCCAATGGGGATGCTGTGGCACAGTCACAGCAAGAGAGATAGATTAGGTATGATCCTTTATCATTGATCATTATGATCACTACGTTTATGCTAGGGACCTGCTGACTGTAAAAAAAAAAGTGCCAGAGAAAAATATAAGGTACAAAAAATATAAATGCATAATGGTGGCATGAAGAAGAAAGGAATGATAAAAATAAACAGGAGAAGGTGGGGAGGGGGTTGCTAAAACTAAGGGGAAAATGTCTCGAAGAGAGGGAATGGAAAGGAAATTATAAAGAAAGGCTAGGAAAAGAAAACTGAAAAAAAATGTAAGCAAAATTTACATATCTGAACCCAGGACTCCCTGTTGTTAGCTGTGCACCTTATATGTACCTTGTAATGCACAAATATTGTTGCATGATACCGGTGGAGATCATATTCTTAAATGGCTCAAAAGTTATGTAATTAGGGCCAATATAGGGGAGACCCCGTATTATAACAGCCACATCTAGTATTTTTCATCCTCTTTTTGGGAAAAACAAAGATTGAAAATGGAAAATCTGTTATTATAAAATACTTCTAGGGTACCTGTGGAACAGATCAGTGTTCATGTATCTAGAGGTTCTGGACACAATGCTATATAATTTGTTACTTTATTATGTTGAGAAGTTGCATGTAATTTTCTTTAAGAAAGTAACTATATTGTTTGTCAAGATGACATGACCACAATAAAAAAATTGTAGTAAGTCCAAAGGAAATGCATACCAAAGATTAGCTCATTAATTGCCCCAAATGACTTACAATACTTACTAACCTTTATAATAAAAAATTCCACAGTCATACGAGTTTGTTTGAATCGGCATAATCTTGGGAGAAATACATTTATGCTTACGAACATGCATATAATCTCATGTTTAAAACCTACATCATCATCGTGCACTACTGTCCAGTCCAATATTTCCGGATACACAAATTTTAGGAATAGCCTATGAAATATTAAATATATTGTTAATAAATGTAATCACAATAAATAAAATGAACATACTTGAGTTTCTCAGCTACAAAGTTATGTTGAATATGGAGGGAATCCAAAAATTTAATAGTTTGTTCTTCTTTCTTTATACTCTATTATAAAGATGCATATCATATGTTGTATGAATTAACACCCTAATATCATGCCAACATGATGTCATGTTTAGCATTTAGTTCAGCAGTTTCTTAAGCTTTTTAAGATAAATAACCTAGAGTGCAATTGCAGTAGAGCTGAGCACTGCTGCAGCACATGCAAGTAAAGTCACTTAGAGAGAGAAAGACTATTCTAAGAAACAGGATCACAGCAACTCTTGGAAATTAGTATCAGCTGTTGCTTTCTTTTTAGTTTCCCTCTCATTCTTCCCTTCCTTTTCTTTCTTTCTTTCTGTTTTTTTTTTTATTTTCCCTTCCTGAAGTTCAAACAAAATTTCTGACCGTATATGGGAAAACTGGGCACAACAAGGCCAGTGTGTAAAAGTTAAAGAAAACAACAACAACAAACAAACTATCTACTAAGGGGAACTGGTTAGGTCAAATATATTGGGAAAGGCTTGAGCTACTTGCAATGAGAGCTCAGTTATTGGATACTGATAACTCTGTAAGTGCAAAAAAAATTGATGGGTTTCCTGTAGACAGTCACTATTAAAAATAAAAAAAAACTAACACAATTTCTTAGAAATACAAACATTCCACTTAGCTATAATTCATACCACAGCAATCCAGTGGTTATAAATACAAATGGGGATTAGCCATCTTCCTCTTATTTTGGCACTTACCTGCACACACAAAAATATGTGAGGCATAATAATAATATTAAAAAGGAAGAAAAGACCATGAGTGGGGAGGGGAGAGAATAAGCGAGGGAATAGAACTATATATATTATTTTGAGAGAAGGATTAAACAAATGTTTTCAAGGATTGGAAACATTAAGGTTTTATATGTCCACGTACATTTACAATGACTAATAAGCCAAATTATAGCTTACCAAAATAGAACTTGCTACCTCACAGGCATGGTCTAAATTGCTGTGTAAACGTTCCCATAAGTAAGAACTAAAAATGTAAAAATCCTGCAGAAGAAAAACAGCAACAAAAAAAAAAAAGAAGAAAATTCGAAAACAAAAAATAAAACAACACATGCTCAAAATCATCATAGCAAAATACAAATGTAAGCCCTTTGTAAAAATTAGAGTTACATAGTTACCTTGCCATAGCCATTCTTTTGGGAATAATAAAGAGTTCTTCCTAATGCACTATTCAATCCCTAATTAAAAAAATGTATGTTACAATTTCAAAATATCAACACAAATGAAAATTACAATAGCTTAATAAAGGATCAGATTATAGATTTGAGGGAAATTGTGCTAGCATAATAAAAACATAATAGCTAATGTTTAGGAAAATAGGAAAGCCAAGGAATTCTATAGTTTGTATGAAACATAGAGGTCGTGCTGGTGACGTCAACTAATGACGTAATTACGAGGTGGAGGGCAACCCGTGGAGGGCGCTTGTATGAAGTCTGTGCTTGGCTGCTGTGTTGTCTGCTGTCGCCTAGAAAAGAACGCGAACAGGTTTCCCTCTACTTTAGTGTAAAAAAATGTCAGGCTATAATCAGTGCTGAAGAGCTACCTACTGATAATTGTAACCCTGATTGGGTAACCACATTATTGATATGGATTATTTCCCGGGGTTAGATCCCAAAGTAGCTTCACAATGAACCGTTTTATTTGTTTCAAAGTCCTATGGAGGGAGGATACTTGGATAAATAAATGGTGGAAGGTGAGAAAGTTTCAATCTAGTTATATTACTTTTATAGCTAAGTGACTTTATTCTGGCAGACAAGGATATACATATGGAATTAATAAGCAAGAATGGCAGAAGTGAAAACCTTCCTCTGATGCTGTGATACAATCTGCATGAAGCAAATTCCATGTTTTGCTTCAAGATTTCATTGATTGTTGTTTCTGCGTTTAAATGAATGATTTGTTCTAAAGTTACCTGCACAATGGTATGTCATCAATATTGAGTTTATTTTAGCAATCAAGTTATACAGTTAAACTTTAGAGATCGAAACATCTCACATAAATTTATTAATTCTAAATAGTCCAAGTGTCACTGGATAATAAAGATTATTATATAGTGACTGTTGTTGAAGTCTGCTGTCGCCAAGTGTTTAGGAAGAAAATCTGGCATCAGGTTAATTCTCTTCTTCTTTGGCCTTATTATTTTTTGTCCCGTTCATTTTCTGATGGTGATTGATATGTCCCTTGGCTGGATGCTTATTATCCTTTTTTTCTTTCCTTGTACTTGAAATCTCAGCTCTAGGAGCTGGAGAAAGTAATTTGTAATAATAATAATAATAATAATAATAACAACAACAACAATAATAATAACAATAATAGCGTTAAAATTATATAATGTCAATAGAATGCTCAGCACAACCCAGAATGGCTACAGCATTCCCTCTTGCAGCAGTGCCACTAAAAAAGGTAGTTGAACTATTACCCAAAGGTGAAAAAAATAAAGACAAAAAGATGTGTTGTTCTTTGTAAGCGATTAGCTAACCTGAGAAAAAAATGAGTATTTACTATTCTTTAATATACTATGCGTTGCATTTTTGGAATTCTGTTGGCCTAAACTTAAATAGCCTGGAGTCTTGCACACCATGCAGCCTTCACTAGCTAAACCTTCAGAATCGTCCCAATTGTAGAGCATACAAAAAATAAATAATAATAATACTAATAAAGTACTGCTATTAACATTTCTAAGTATACTTACTTTTGTTTCTCTGGTAGCCATGAGGACTGGTAGTAGAAACTACAATAAGCTCCACGATATATTGGGAATCAATTCTAATAGTTTATTTGGCCAGAGACTATCTCCTATACAGCATAAGGATCAGTGTCCAACCAAATTATTTGCAAGAACTTTAGCTGTGTACCAGGTCCCAGTACTAGAAAGTGAGCCAGCAAACTCAGAATACTTGGGGGAAACACCTTGCAACTGCTTCCGATAGTGCTACTCTAAATCTAACCAGAGTTTTACCGCGGTACTTTGCCCTCCAAAGCAACCGATGTGCATCCTTAACACTCTCCTCTTCCATTTGCTTTACGTATAAGCTTCACTAGCTAACTTACCTCCAAACCACAATGATGGTAATAATAATTTACCATTTTTAATGATATAAGGAGAGTTAAAATTTAAGTACATCAAATGACCTCTAAATTAGGCTACAGTCCTTTATTAACTAACATAGCTACTTTATTCATAACTGGTCTTCCAAATTGTGTCCAGCTGCTTAGCTCATCACACAACCACTTCTGGTCTACCCCTCGAGATAGTCCACTGATCCACTGAATTGCTGCTTCATGAATTATACTACAAGATTGTGGATACAAGATAGTATAAGAAGCTGAAGAAGCCATAATAAAAACTCTAAATGCTTTACCGCGAATGTAACGTCACGGTTTGAGGGCACGGCTTTATCCGTTAGGCGGAGACTTATCTAAATCTCCACCCACCGCTGGCGGTCAATAATAAAATCTAAGTCGAAAGTGGGCCCAAAAAAAAAATTGGCCCGGACCGGACACCCACGGACCGGACTAAATTCGAGAAAAACTCGCGCACGGCGAGCGCGCATGCCTGGACTCCATGTAAAATTTGTCTATAATAGAGCTATAGTACTTTCTTGTGTTCTCTCTCAGTGTGAATAAGTTGAAGAGAAAGATTTATTACTTACCAAACAGCATTCATTTATTGTTGTCAGCATCAACATAACATTTTTGTAAACATTGCCGTTATTTACTAGCATTCCATTGTTGATTTGCATATTATCATATAATTATAATTGTTCTTGTTGTTACCATTGCCATAATAATATTATTAACAATAACGACAAAATTAAAAATAATAATAAAAATGATAACAACAATAAAATAATAACGATAATAATAATAAAATTGTGGGGCACCTTTGAGTTTGAGGATATAGGCTTTATAGCTACTCGGACTGCCCTCAGAAATGCATAACTGCCACCAGAGTCGATCTATATTATAGCTGATACTGCACCCTCAGCAGTAACTAAATTAAATACTCCTGCAATGCTCAGATGTATACAAAGGAGCAATTAATTAATTGAGATGTGTGAAGGTAACTACAACCAAAGACTTATTGAAGATATGATGGGATAGTTAAATATTATATGGCCGTCCATCCACAAGTGTAACATAAAAAGAAACGCGGCACGGACTGTGCTCATTAGGTGAGAGCACACTAGCTAGGAATGTTCTAGAGCAGCTAGGTAAGTTACAGGTGTGATTATGCAATGTGTGATATGATAATATCTCTTTATTCTTCATTCTCTTGTGGGAAGCACCACAATTATAGTGTTATTATCATGTGTACTGAACTCAGGTACTCCCATAGAGATTAATACAAATCAAACTACCCCAATATTTCACCATTACATCCCCTTTGGCATTCTAAAGTGTTATTGCATCCCCTTGGGGTTAATTCCAATTTTTCTGTTTTCACAATAAAATTTTCATGGTAAATAAAAATACATCATTTCGACATACCTGTGGGCGTAGCCATATGAAGATCAGGAGAAAATCGAGAACTTACAGAACAATGTTATATTATCCTATTCAGGAAAATGTTATTTGTGTAGTAGCGCGTGTTTATGTAATTTACAGGTCATAATTGTCGAACTGTCATATGTATGTATGTGTGTGAAGTTTAGAGTCATTGCAGGAAATCTATGATTATAGTTTACAGCCGAATAAAAAGCTGAAATAATTGACAGCTGGAATGATTGACATAAACATCCCTTATTGGTTCACTCACCAATTATCTTTTGCAGTGATCAAAATAATAACATATTAGTCTACGCTGTTTACTGTTTTTATTTTAGTTTAGCTTTTGTTCTATTATTTTGTATTTTAGCCTATACAGTTGTAGCATAGCTTCATACCATACCTTCTAATACAAATCATTTCCAAGTGCCTTAGATGATTTATCTGCAAGGCATAACAGAATGAGGATGTGGCATAATTACTATGTTAATGATTCAGTCATTCTCGGCTGAAATAATTATAATACTGTAATAGCAAATTTTTTCATTCTTACAACCAATAATATTGTTAATTAAAACTTAACCCGATATTTCGACTTCTTGCCAAATATAGTAGGATATAGTAGACTGTAAGCGTACCCTCCAGAAATCTTGCTGTTTACATTGTGTTAGTATATCACCACAGAGAGTTTGACCACAGTTGACCCCTGAAGAAGTAGAAGATGCCGAGGAATACATCAGAACCTTGTCAAACAAATGGCACCAGACACCTCTGGAACCACTTCCATATCACCAGCCAACAGCTAAGCCAAGAGCAAGCCGCCGCCAGTTATCAAATGCCCTCTGTGCACAGACAAGCACAACTTAGTTCGGTGTCAACCCTTCGCCCACTATGATGTAGACAAAAGAAACAAGTATGTTTGGGAGAAGCGATTGTGTACTAACTGTCTAGGAGAAGGACATGGCTACACACACTGTCCCTCCAAGTACACCTGCCGAACATGCCACAATAAACACCACACGATGCTGCATCGATAAAAGTCCACCAGAGAAGCCACGAATGCAGTCCTTTGTGTCAAAGTTCAACCACATGATGTGGATTCAGACAAAGCTGACAGTGACATGACATTCGTGGAGACAGCTATGGTGGTAGCCAATTCAGGCAGCGTCACACCAGAGACAGAATATTGAGATCAGACATTAAATCACTCTGACAAACGTGTTGCCTTGTCACCTTTGAGAAATAATGTCACTGTTCTTAGAATTTCAACTGAAATAAGTGCACAATGCAAGTACATGGAGCTTTAATTTACATGCATTTGCATCCTTACATCTTGCTGCATCATATAGCAGTATGAAATGTTGCAAGAGCTAACAGCAAACACTAAGACTATACTACTGCTATCATGGGGGGTATGACTAATTTGTGGTCAAGGTTATTGTACAATCCTTATCAAGCTACACAACACAAACACATTTACTTTACATTTAAAAAATTACAGAAAATATATTGCAGTTTCAAATTTTTTTGTGAAGTTTTTAAATGACTCAAAAAAATTAGACACACTCATACTGTTTTAACTGACTCGTGTCTTAACAGATACAGTGGTTCAACGTGATCTAAATTTATTCAATACCCTTCTGTTCTTAGTTTTTTTTGTTGTTGTTTTTCTGATGGAAGTTAATTGAATTTGTTAATAAAAGAATGTGGTTATGGGCATTATGGTGGATTCCCAGCAATAGTGGAATCCACTCACTAGAACTTCAGACAGTTTGTTTAGGATATTATCTGTTTGGTCATCCCATGTTCACCTGCAGTTCTCAAATATGTCTCAGTCATCTATTTACACTATATTTTACATTCCTTTAGTCCAGAACAGTTCTGTATATATGTGGCTGTTCTGCTCTTTCTGTGCAGTCTGTCTTTTTGGTTACAACTCACAAGCTAAACTGTTTAACCAGAAAACTTGGGTGACTAGCTACGTTGGTTACAGGCGGGCCCTCAACCACGACAACCTCCACGTACTAGGACTCGAGTGACAACTCAGGTGGCAGCGAACAATTTCTACCACAGGCATAATAGCCTGATTTATATCATATCACTCCATTGTTGGTAAAGAGAAATAAACTCTCCTTTCAAAATTCCATAGACGTAATATATTTTCTCTTATTTTTAGTGACCTTTCTGTAATGAACCTGTTGTGCACAGAGCTAGCTGGAAAAAGAGATTACTCTGAGCAACATAATTCATTAACATCTAACTTGTTGTTTGTTGATCTTTGTATCTGTGTGGGCGAATACTTTAGTGGGACCAAGAGGGAGTTCAAATTTGTGAAATGTTTAGTTTGAAAAGACTCATTACATATTTATGCATTTCTCACATTGCAATTTGTGTACTTACCTGTCTTTTTTTCCTTTTTTGTCTGACCATGAGAACATAGCCATGTCTACTGAATGACCTTGCCTATCTTATAGGTTTTCACCCTAGATGACTGCGACGCACCTTACTCAGGTTTCATTAATGCTCTAATAGATTGATAAACTGTAGCCCTTCCTAAGAAGATGGACAAGTGACAGATGCACGAACAAAGGATCAAGTGTGTTTTTAATAGGATTGGCATGCCCAAATTGCTTTGATTAGTGAAGTTTAGATTAACAAACTTTTTAAAAGACTATATCTGTTTTATTTCAATTTTTTTAAAATAGTTCTACTCAGAAAAAAATATTTATGAACACACGAGAGTTCTGTGTCTTGGGTCTGCTTTGGCAACTGCCCTATTTACATTTAGCAGTTTGTTTTTGTTTTTTGCCAGGTTTACTATCTGACTTGTTTTAATGATCTGATTCTTATAAAAAAGGGTTTGACACCCTTCGAAATGGTTTGAATAGTTTGACCAGCCTGTTCTAAAATAGTTTGGCCAGTGATCTGACCTGTTTTTTAAAATGGTCTGGCCTGTTTTAAAACAGTCTGAGGCTTGGAAATTATTTGGCCCATTTTGAAACGGTCTGGCCCGTTTTAAAATGGCTGGACCATTTTAAAACAGTCCAAGTTTGTAATTGGTCTGTAACATTATATATGTTAATGAATTTTCTAGCTAATTAAATAGTACACGGCAGTTTCCACTCATATATTATGTGACAGTACATGCATCTGAAGTGACTTCTTATTAATTATAGAATGTACAACAGTTTTCCCTCATAATTTGTGACGATGTATGCATCTGAAGTGACTCCTATCAATTAAAGAGTGTACGACAGTTTCCCCTCGTATAATTTGTGATGGTGGACCCATCTGAAGTGACTCCTATCAATTAAAGAGTGTACGACAGTTTCTCCACGTATAATTTGTGATAGTGGATGCATCTGAAGTGACTCCTTATCAATTAAAGAGTGTACGACAGTTTCCCCTCATATAATTTGTGATAGTGGATGCATCTGAAGTGACTCCTTATCAATTAAAGAGTATACGACAGTTTCCCCTTGTATAATTTGTGATAGTGGATGCATCTGAAGTGACTCCTTATCAATTAAAGAGTGTACGACAGTTTCCCCTTGTATAATTTGTGATGGTGGACCCATCTGAAGTGACTCCTATCAATTAAAGAGTATACGACAGTTTCCCTTGCATAATTTGTGATGGTGGACCCATCTGAAGTGACTCCTATCAATTAAAAAGTGTACGACAGTTTCCCCTCGTATAATTTGTGATAGTGGACACATCTGAAGTGACTCCTTATCAATTATAGAGTGTACGACAGTTTCCCCTCGTATAATTTGTGATGATGGACGCATCTGAAGTGACTCCTTATCAATTAAAGAGTGTACGACAGTTTCCCCTCGTATAATTTGTGATGGTGGATCGCATCAGAAGTGGCCCAAAATCACATGACTCAAAACTGAGCAGTTGCTTCACAATGGCACCATTCTTAGCAATTTTTCTTCCTTAAAATTTACGTCTTGGGAGAGGATGAGGGGAGGGGAAAGGGGGAGGGGGAGGGGGGAGAGAAAACTTCTAACATTCACTAATAATGTATTTACCATATATAATATGGGACATGCAGGCCTCTACATTCACATTAAAGAAATCCACTTCAAGTATCCCTCTACATAATTTTAGCAGTTCAATGTGATGAATTCTGGCTTAAACGTGAAGTTCGAAGTTATAATTCAATGTTGTTCTCTAATAGCCTTGTTTATGACATTCTGGGTATAAAAGGTGAATCCCCGGTGTGCCCTTTGACCAAGCTCCGTCTCCATTCAAACTTAGAGTAGTCGCACAAAGAAAAGCCTTCCAGAATAGCTCACTATTCATCAATTATGTTTAATATGAGTGTCAACACACAAACAGGTGTTATATAATAATTTTTGCTTTTGATATAGCAGAGTAATAAACTCTAGCTCCTATCAATGCTGTGTGTGTATACCAAATTACTTCTTGATTGAAGCTGATCCCTCAGGATAGTATCTAGCAGTACTTGATAGTGTAAATCCTGTGTAGTTAAATTTAGCTGTGTTAATGGCCAACAGTACTCTTTTTCTTTTTATCCCGCAGTTTTCCTCACATTGTTTTTGTGTTTTCCTTATGTTGAGGTCCTCACGACTTATTCTTAGCCTGTTTCCAGTTAGTTTGTGTACTAAGTTGCTGTAATTTGGGTTATTGACCAAAACTGGCCACCACCTCATTGTGAAATCAGTACCCGGCTTATGGCCTTTCATACACAATATCTAGGATTTGTTTCCAAATACAGCATGGAAAACACTTTCTTTAGCTGAAATTTACTAAGACATAGTTCAAAATAAAGGAGGGAAACTGTTGCGTACTAATTAGCTAGAATTCACTAAAACATGTGTCTACGCTTCAAAATAAAAGAGGGAAAACTGGTGCGTATTCTTTAATTAGCTAGAATTCACTAACACAGTTTACGCTTCAAAATAAAGGAGGAAAAACTGTTGCGTACTCTTTAATTAGCTAGAATTCACTAACACATGTGTCTACGCTTCAAAATACAGGAGGGGAAACTGTTTAATTAGCTAGAATTCACTAACACATATGTCTATGCTTCAAATAAAGGAGGGAAAACTGTTGCGTACTCTTTACTTAGCTAGAATTCATTAACACAATGTTTAAAGGAGGGGAAACTGTTGTATTCTTAACAATTAGCTAGAATTCATTCATTTATGTGTCTACGCTTTAAAATAAAGGAGGATGCATATTTTTTAATTAGCTGGAATTCATAATATTAATGATAATAATAGTTATAATAATAATAATGACAATAACAGAGATAATAATGAAGATAATAATAATATAATAATAATAATGATAATAATAATAATAATAATAATAATAAATAATAATAACCACAATAACAATAACAATATTATGGTTATAGTAGTAATTATATCGTTTTATTACTAATAGTGTAATTGTTGTGTTATCATTGTTATTATTATGGCAATGGCAACAAGAATGATTATAATTTAATGTAATAAAGTAATGGAATACTATTACAATGCATAAAACAATGCTATGTTGACATTAATTCTTTAAGAGAGAATCCTGTTGAGGTTGTGTACTGTCAACTATTTTAAATATGGTTATATAATTACACCAAAGCTTATTAAGTAGTAGTTATGCCATGGCCAACGAGGGGTTATGGAATATAACCGTCCCGATCCTGAGGGCGAAGCCCGAGGGATAAGGGCGGTGATATTTCATAACCCCGATGTTGCCATAGCACAACTGTTTTATACCATAGTTGCTGCTACTACTACTCTCTCATATCCACCTATATGGGACCAGCCCTACCACATATAACTCTCCTGCCGCTCTCATACCACAGGAATTTACCACAGCTAGCTGCTTTACTGCTTACTGCTGAGCAGCCCAGGTAGAGTTAGATCTGGAGATAACAGCTGGCAGCTACAATGCTAAAGTAAACTTGCTAAAGTAAACTTGCTAAAGTAAACTTTCTGGCGTGCTTCAATTGAATTTTAATTGAATTTTAATTTTGGGCCGGAAACACGGAAGAATTCGCTTGACACCGCACCGGGAAAATATCATAGCCCCAGGAAAAATCACCGGGAAAATATCACTTTTAATCCATGGGTGTTACCGCAGCAACCATGGTATAAAGTATAGTTATGGAAGCATCACTGACAACAAAATAATTCCCATTTATTAGTGCTCGCTGAGATATTTTTTTTGCCAAGTAACAGATATTTCTCTTCCACTCATTGCCACCAAATAAGAAACAGGGTAGTACCAGTTGACTTCAATGGCGGCTTCAGTTTACATATGTGCCAACCTACTTGGCGTGCCACGCTGTTGTGACGCACTTCCTGTGTGACGCCTCATTGCTACAATCAGGTGACTTTAATACAATTATATCCAAAAGCCAAGTTGTGAATTAGATTTGGCTGATCATGAGTCAGAGTGCTCTGTTGATTAAGTCAATATGACATGGTCTATTTAATTGATGTAACATCCCCATCTCGTGTTATATAGAGCCAAGCACGCTCAAAAAGTACACATGTAGGCAGGAATTTCTTGCAATAGAGCTATAATTTGCATATTGACAGAATTTGGTACTTGTAAATTGTTGAGTGCACCCTACTGTACTCATTACCTGTTGGTCATCATGGATAATGAGCCCAAGCACATGTCAGGACATGCCAAGATGTTTCTCACAAACAATATTATTAATTCCAGAATCTCCCACTGCCAAGTGACATTCTGTGTATTCATAATTCATAGTACTGTGGTTTACCCACTGCCCTGTACAATCAGTAGGTTGTGGTATTTAGGTTTTTGGGTGTCATGGGCTGTTGGGGTGTGGCGTCAATCTGCGGAATAGAGTAGGACCCACCCACTATCTGCAGCTGTGGGGGGCTTTTGGCTAGCCCAAATTGTAATTATCAAGGAAGTTAATTAGTGCTAATTGGGTCATGCTCGCTGATTATTAGGCTCACCATACCCCAACAGCCCCTGACACCACATCCAACTGGATGGAGACCTAGGTTTCCAGATGTCCATGATTTGGACCTGCATTACTCACAAAGGTGAACAGTTTGTAGGGGTGGGTGGTGGACAACAGAGAGTGCTGTTGCTGCTTGTACGTGCGTTCTGCAGTCTGAACCTTGCCACGTGTTGCACAGTGCGCTTCATTACAAATTCCCACGAAGCTTGTATCCGCGCTGCGCTACCCAGTCCTTCTGCCTACTCCACCCCCCACCCCTCTCAATGGCTAAGCCCCTTGTTAACCCCGTTTAACTACACTAAACTACATAGAGAAAGTTACGAAGCTGAAGTTGTAAATTATTTTTAAAGTTGTGGTTCAGTGCTTATTCGATAGCAGCTAATCTGTGTCTCTTCCATTGACTGCTGCCTCTCTTGAGTAGGGGCCATAAATTCCTTTCGCTACTGCTCTACATTCTCTTTGGATATTCAGGAGTGCTTGTAGGGGAATCAGAAGGAGGGTCTCCAATTTTCCATTGTTCGGGGTATCAGCCACTTCAATAGGGTAGAGAAGTTGTAGTAGTTACTGGAGGCACCCACTGCCACACAGATCCCAAGACTCTCCCTTGCCTGCACTGCTATTGCAAGTAATGTATCCTCAAGCTGGCCCTTAGTAGGCCAAGGTAAGCCATTCCCTTGTCCTGAATGTTGCAAGGACACTGTACTCCTTGAGGGAGGTGTGGAAGCTCAGTCCGACTTCGGACGCCAACGACCTCGGCACGAGTTGTCGCACCTCCCCGACCGGGGGATCTCGGACTTCAAACTAAACCGCTTGAAGTCCATGTACCTCAAACACAAGAAAGCTCTGTGTAAGCAAGTCACCTGTGAGATTTGCAATGCTAAAGCTATAGCAGAAGCCTTTTGTCACCAATATGATAAGTTTGCGTGCAAGAATTGCGTTGATATGCACTCAGTAATGTCAGCTGTCTTTGTAGGACATGAATGTGTGCCTTTTGAACAGCTTCAGAGCTTACAAAGCGAACAGCTTCTTCCTAAACATCCTGAGCCTAAGAAATGCAGTGTTCATAAGAAAAGGTTAAAAATATTTTGTTTCGACTGCAACAAGCTGATCTGTCGAGACTGCACTGTGAAGGATCACAGAGATCACAACATAGAGTTCAACAATGTAGCCGCAGACGACAAAAAGAAGCAACTCCTTGAGATGCTCAAACCTCTCAGAGAAGCAGAACAATCTCTGTCTCAATTCATCAAAGATGTGAATAAAGTAGAGAGTGAGATCCAAACCCAGAAGAAGAAAGCGTCTCACAAAATAGAGACTTCCTTTGATGAGCTCCACAAGATTCTTCATCTGCGCAAACAACAGCTGCTAGGAGAGGTCAACAGAATCACTGAAGACAAGATCAAGAAACTAGACACACTAAAGGAGAAGTTGTCTATTGCTAGTGGAGAAGTTTGCAATGTGATCGACTACACAGAACAGAGTGTTAAATTGTGTTCTGATGATGAGGTTATGAGCATGCACGGGGACACCATGAGCAAAATACAAGCACAGATTACAGAAAGTGACAAACAAAAAACTGACACTGAAATATCAGAAAAGGCAGACTTGATAACTGAGGTGGACTGTGCGGAGGCTCTACAACAGTTCTGTGAGGAGAATACCTGGGTAACTAATAACACTATTGTAGACATGGTGGAAGTCACAGAGGTTCCAAAGACTACTGAGACAAGTGAGGAACTTATGTTTACAATACAAAACAAGTCTGGAAAAAAGATTTCTGCTAAAAATCTGAAATGTAATTTTCAGTGCATGGACACTGCAGCAGTTTATTCAGCCAAGACAAATGCCATTAGTATAAACAAGTATGAAATAACATATACACCTCCAGTGCATGGACGATGCATTCTTACTATTAGTGCCTATGACCACCCTGTACCAAGCAGCCCATTCTATGTTGCTGCATATTTAAGTCCAATAAATTTGAAAAATCCCACAAAAGTTTGGAATAATGTAACCAAACCATTCAGTATTGCAATAAACTCACACAAAGAGACTTTCGTTTTAGAATTTGATACAGTTATTGCAGTGTTTAATGAAGAAGGAAACAGAATAAGATGTATTGATGTGAATAAACTTAAATTAAATAAATTGTGCAATTTAGCAATTGACCATGAGGACAATGTCTATTATATTGGACAGCTTTCAATTAAGATTGGGAAATGTGACCGTCACTTTAACAATATCCAAGTACAGGAGGTCAAAGGATATGATACTTGTCACTGAATGTAGCAACGAAGGTCAGATTGCAGTGTATGACAGAGATCTGAACTTTGTCCGGCACATCTCTAACCAGTAAGACTACATTACGCCACATGTGCCCTGATCCCCATGGAAACCTGTATGTCAGCAATGCTGACAAAACAATATTTGTCCTCAACACGAAAGCAAATATCCTCAACACTTAATCGTGTCCAGAATAAAGTCACGGTATTGGAAGCACCATGGATGGTGCATGTGTTTGGTCGCTATGTGTATGTGGCAGACGTAAACTTTAAGAAGACAGTCGTGTTCACCAAAGACGGCAAGTACATTACCACATTTGGCTGCTATGGACCACTGCGCATTAATAACAATGGAGTGGTGTTCTCCTGTGACTTTTTTAGTGACTGTGTCAATATTTATTAGCTGTTAGAGACTTAGTTTTGTTGGTAATAATAGTCATTTGCACACATTATCTATGTATCACATCACGTTATTCAGTTGTGCCACGAGTTTGTATGAGTTAATAAAGATTGAGTGACAATAATGCTGTTGTGATGGCTGTCCCTAAAGCTAGCATCGCGAATTGTAGAGTTTATTACATTAGCTTATACATAATTTCAATTTGTTATTGTATCAATTTAATAACTTACATTTGTTTATGAAGGGGTGGCATGTGTAGTTATTTGTCAACTGTAGAAATCACTTCTTGCTGGCCTTGCTATTATGTTTGTAGCACTGCAAACATACATAGCAGAACCAAACTATGGTTCTAGACTCAGAGGAATTCAAAGACAGGTACATATCCATGATAATAATAGAGAAAAATTATTATGAGCTTAATACTTAGCAACACCAAGGGCTTCTGAAAAATTTGGCTACACTTTCCAGCAATATTAAAGAAACACATTCAATCGAAAAATCATTATTATTATTAGATATCTTGATCTTGTGGACAAATAAATTTACAAGGGCCCTAAATATTGACAATTAATTATTCAGTCATTATCAGCTGAATAATAATATGGCTGTCATATGTTGCCCACGATGAGGAAAACTTAGCAAGATGTTGGAACACTGTGCTTAGTTGTATTATTGGATATATAAACAAAGAAAATATTTGCAATTTGTTTAGGCTAGCATATCTTTGCAGAATGTATTCCAATTAAAGATATCATGTTTCAGCATCATGACTCCACTTCCTAGGGAGCTATTTTAATATATATAATCTTAAACTTTAGAAGTAACACATCATTGATTCCCAAATAGAATTTTAAGACTTATTCTGCAAGTAACTTTAATAGTATCAACAGAAAATGGTTCAGTTTAATTCTATTTTCTTCACAAAATTCCTTAGCAACAGGAGTTTAATTAAAGCTGCCCTGTGCACTGCATTAAAATTGAGCATAAATACTGACACAAAAATAGATTAGAAAATCGTGTGCTGAAGCTGCAGTATAATATAGTAGTGTCCTTGTCATTATTGAAGCACTTAGACCAATCTAGATGAGCACATCAAAGTGTTCTTTGTGGTTGGGGTGTGAAATAGAACACTATACTTCTTTGTCATTCAATCAGTCCTAGACTATACCCGGGTAATAAGGCTAATTTATACTCGCTAAATTAACAGATCCATTTCTAGTATTAATGTATGACCATATAGAGTAAACTATTGTTCTGATAATTGTATACAGGGGAGGCTCCACAGGGGGAGGAGGGCAGGGGGGCAATCGTTCCTCCAAATTAATGTTTGGGGGCATTGTCCCCCTTCAATTGAAATTAACAGTCTTTTGTTTATTGTATTATTAAAGTGGGGAGTGACGTACTTTTGTATAAGTGTTAATAATCACAATAGCGTGGTGGTGGTTTAGCCAGTCTATACTTAACTATTCCACCCACTTCATCAACTGTTGAGAGGTCATTATCCACTTTAAGAAAAGTGTTCACCTACTTAACAATCTACAATGACTCAAAAGCATCTGAACAACTGCATGCTACTTAGTATTCATAAAAAAAAACTTACAGATGATTTAGATCTTCATAGAATAGCAAAGGAATTTATTCCTCCTAAAGATGATTGCAAGAATTATTTTGGATAATTCACTGTTAGTTAATAGCTGTATTCTTTCTTGGACAAATATAGCTACTGCACCTGCATTTGCATTAATTCATTACAATAAATTTTTGTTACTTCAGAATTTTTTATGCTATCAATACAATAGTTTTCTTTAGTAGTATAGACCAAAATAAACAAACTAATCTCTCCCCCCCCCCCCCCCCCCACACCCAATTAAACAATTAAAGTACAGTCGAGCCTCCCCTGGTGGTATATACTAGTGGTCAGTCACAGTATGAGTGAGTGCACAGCAGTGTTATGGAAGCCAGGCCACAGTTACGTAGCTTTAGGGTGCCACGTGAACTAGGTAAGGTGTAGGTGTCACGTGAACTAGGTAAGGTGTGGGTATCACGTGAACTAGGTAAGGTGTGGGTGTCACGTGAACTAGGTAAGGTGTGGATGCCACGTGAACTAGGTAAGGTGTGGGTGTCATGTGAATTAGGTAAGGTGTGGGTGCCACTTGAACAGTTAGGAGTAGATGCGATGCCATTTTTTAAATGCAGGAATAACAGAAAGGTGATAGTACATGTGATATTGTATTGCCTGCATGCCTTTATATACATTCGGGAAAGTTTTTTCTAAATTTGTCCTCTTGGAAATTGTATTGTATGATATTAAACTAGAAGTTATATTTCCAATGTACTGGTACGTATTTTTAGTCTTGCCTTTTGTATGATGTTCACTGTTCCTGATGTCACCATTAAAACTAATTCAATAAACAAAAATGAAATGACTTTATTAATCAATTTATTGTGAAAGAACATTGAAAATTACATAGCGTAAGACCTCAAAATTATATCGGACCAAGTTTGCCCCACGAACCATAACTCATTAGCTGAACGATTTAAAAATTTATTGTTTCGACCAATCATGAGATTATTTCATATTCTATGGCCTTGCAATACTCATATTTTTAAAACACAATTTGCAGGTCACTGTGCAGAGGCAGTGCAGAAGCAGTCAGGCCTCGATTATCGCCCAGGACCACCAATCGCCCGTCGTAGTGTCCAATGCATTGGTTATAGGCCCGCGAACAAACATTCAAACCCAACTCCATCGCAAAACTACACTATTTAAATATCACCATTGAATTTTTCACACACGACTATCCTTTACCAAACACCATGCAAAAAGTGTGATATACTCTAGTGTATAACAATGATAATCTTCTAGTATACAACTGGAATACTTCTGGTATTCTTCTGGTATACACGACTATGTGTAAAAATGGCTTATAAGTACCGTAATACGCCATTAGGTATAACAGTAGTATTCTCCAGAAATACACAATTGTGTACACATGTGTATAACTGATGTATTACCATAATACACTGGTATTACTCTGCTACACCACTGTGTATATTAACTGTATATTATACTGGTATTCCTTTGTTATACCACTGTGTATTACATGGTTATTACTTTGCTATACCACTGCATATTACGCTGGTATTATTTCGTTATACCACTGTGTATTATGCTGGTCTTTGTTAAACCACTGTGTATTATGCTGGTATTTTTTTGTTATACCACTGTGTATATTAATTTGCTATACTATTGCGTATTACGCTGGTATTACTTTTCTGTATCATTGCATATTACAATAGTATTAATTAGCTGCATCACTGTATTAAACTAGTATGTGGATATAGTATGAATAAGTTAATTATATATGTTCTGTTTGAATATTAGTTATTCTCCTCGGGAGTGTTCACCATCCATGGCTCTGCATCTTGTGGAGGGTCCACTTTTATTGGTGTCCCAATGCATCTGTCGTATCTGGGCCTCTTTGAATTGGCCAAAGTGGCACGAGCATCCAATCTTTCTAAAAATCCATTGAAGTCACTGGATCGCCATCCTGGCCTATGAATTTTAAACTCTCCATTAACCTCCTCCTCATCTGACATCATATTAGGAGTGATGTTCTCCCACAAGTTCATTTCTGAGTCTGTGACATGACGTGCTCGTCTCTCATATTTCTGGAAAAAATATTTGTGGTGCATTATTTAGAGCAGGAATTCAACTTTGTCAGTAGCTACAATGAAAATTATACCAAATATTTATAACTCGTACCCTTTGCTGACGCGTTCTTTTTAGTCTCCGCATGTCAATGTCCTCCCCTCTCTTCCTCCCCAATGTCCTACGGTACGTTTAAAGTGCTTCTATATACATATAGTTAATATTGTATAATTAAAACACAAAGGAAGAATAACATGCACCTAACACCTATGACCTTTACCTATAGACACAGGGGAGGCTCCACTGGGGGGGCAGAGGGGGCAATTGCCCCCCCCCCCCAATATTAATTGTGGGGGGGGGGCATTTCCCCCCTCCCCAATTAAAAAACTTGTGACTTTGTATCACTACATGAAGAAAAGAAAAGACACTTTGGAACATTTTAATCAGTCTTTTTGTATGATGTATTATAGCTTAAAAAATCAGATTTCATAGGAGTGTGCCAATCTCTAATATTTTGCCCCCCCAACCACAAGTATGTGGAGCCTCCTCTGAGACACACCACCTTCGTGCGACCCTTACCTATGGACACATCATTTAAGTGACCCTTTACCTACATGACCTTACCTATGGACACATGATTTTAAGAAACACTACGTATGCGACCTTCACCTATGGACACATCATTTTAGTGACTCTTTACTCTGTGTGACCCATACCTAGGGACATATCATTTAAGTGACTCTTTACACTGTGTGACCCTTACCTATGGACTTATCATTTAGGTGACCCTTTACCTGTTTTACCTTTACCTATAAACACATCACCTTTGTGTGATCCTTACCTATGACACAACATTATAGTGACACTACATATGCGACCTTCACCTATAGACATACCATTTTAGTGACTCTTTACTCTGTGTGTCCCTTACCTATGGACATATCATTTAAGTGACCATTTACTTACATGACCCATACCTATGGACACATTACTTTAAGTGACTCTTTAACTATGTGACCTTTACCTATGGATAAATCACCTTTGTGTGACTCTTACCAATGGACTCATCATTTAAGTTACCTTCTACCTATGTGACCCTTACCTATGACACACCATTTTAAGTGACACTACGTATGTGACCATTACCTATGGACACACCGTTTAAGTGACTTTACTCTGTATGACCCTTATCTAGGGGGAACATCATTTAACCCTTTACCTACATGACCCTTACCTATGGACACATCATTTATGTGACCCTTCACCTATGGACACACCATTTTAGCGACTCTTTACTCTTTGTGACCCATACTTATGGACACATCATTGTACTCTTTACCGGTGTGACCTTTACCTATGGACACATCATTTTAAGTGACACTACTTATGCAACCCTTGCCTATGGACACATCATATAAGTGACCCTTTATCTATGGACACACTATTTAAGTGACCCTTTACCTACATAACCCTTACCTATGGACACATCATTTAAGTGACCTTTTACCTATGTGACCCATACCTATGGAAATATCACTTTAAGTGACTCTTCACCTGTACGTGTGACTTTTACCTATGGGCACATCACCTCGCCCTTACCACCTATGAACACACCATTAAGAGACTCTTTACTCTGTGTCACCCTTACCTATGGACACATTATTTTAAGTAACACTGCCTATGTGACCCTTACCGATAGATACATCACGTTAAGTGACTTTTTAGCTTATGTGAACTTTACATGGGACACAGCATTTAAGTGACTCTCTACTCTGTGTGACCCTTACCTATGGACACACCATTTAAGCGATCATTTACTTACGTGACCCTTACTTATGGACACTTCATTTTAAGTGACACTATCTATAGACACACCATTCAAGTGACACACCATTCAAATGACACACCATTCAAGTGACTCTTTACTCTGTGTGACACTTTACCTATGGACACACCATTAAGCGACTGTTTACCTGTATGACCCTTACCTATGGACACACCATTATAGTGACTCTTTACTCTGCGTGATCCTTAACTATGGACACACCATTTAAGTGACTCTTTACTTCTATAACCCTTACCTATAGACACATCATTTTTGACCCTTACCTATGGAAACATCACGTTAAGTGACTTTTTAGCTTATGTGAACTTTACCTAGGGACATAGCATTTAAGTGACTCTTTACTCTGTGTGACCCTTACCTATGGACACATCATTTAAGTGATCATTTACCTACGTGACCCTTACTTATGGACACTTCATTTTAATTGACACTACGTATGTGATCCTCATATAGACACACCATTCAAGTGACTCTTTACTCTGTGTGTGGACACACCATTTAAGTGACTGTTTACCTGTATGACCTTTACCTATGAACACACCATTATAGTGATTCTTTACTCTGTGTGATCCTTAACTATGGACACACCATTTAAGTGACTTTTTACTTGTATGACCCTTACCTATAGACACTTCATTTTTGACCCTTACCTATGGAAACATCATGTTAAGTGACTTTTAGCCTATGTGAACTTACCTAGATACACATCATTTAAGTGACTCTTTATTCTGTGTGACCCTTACCTAGGGATACACCCTTGCCTAGGGATACACCCTTGCCTATGGACACATCATTTAAGTGACCCTTTACCTATGTGACCCATACCAGTGGATACATCACTTTAAGTGACTCTTTACCTGTGTGACCCTTACCTACAGACACACCATTGAAGTGATTATTTACCTACGTGACCCTTACGCTCCATATTGGAACACTCCATATGGAACGCTCCATATTGGAACACTCCATATAGGAATGCTCCATATGGAACACTCCATATTGGAACGCTCCATATAGGAATGCTCCATATGGAACACTCCATGTAGGAACGCTTTATATTGAAACACTCCATATTGGAACACTCCATATTGGAACACTCCATATGGAACACTCCATATTGGAACGCTCCATATAGGAATGCTCCATATAGGAACACTCCATACGGAAAACTCCATGTAGAAACGCTCGATATGGAACGCTCCATAATGGAGCACTCCATATAGGAACACTCCTTATAGGAACACTCCATGTAGGAATGCTTCATATGGAAAGCTCCATATTGGAACACTCCATATAGGAATGCTCCATATGGAACACTCCATATGGAACACTCCATATCCATATGGAACGCTCCATATGACATGGAATGCTCTATATGGAACGCTCCATATAGGAACACTCCATATGGAACGCTCCATATTGAACGCTCCATATGACATGGAATGCTCCATATGGAACGCTCCATATAGGAACACTCCATATAGGAATGCTCCATATGGAACACTCCATGTAGGAACGCTTTATATTGAAACACTCCATGTAGGAACGCTCCATATTGGAACACTCCATATGGAACACTCCATATTGGAACGCTCCATATAGGAATGCTCCATATAGGAACACTCCATACGGAAAACTCCATGTAGAAACGCTCGATATGGAACGCTCCATAATGGAGCACTCCATATAGGAACACTCCTTATAGGAACACTCCATGTAGGAATGCTTCATATGGAAAGCTCCATATTGGAACACTCCATATAGGAATGCTCCATATGGAACACTCCATATGGAACACTCCATATCCATATGGAACGCTCCATATGACATGGAATGCTCTATATGGAACGCTCCATATAGGAACACTCCATATGGAACGCTCCATATTGAACGCTCCATATGACATGGAATGCTCCATATGGAACGCTCCATATAGGAACACTCCATATGGAACGCTCCATATTGAATGCTTCATATAGGAACACTCCATATGACATGGAATGCTCCATATGGAACGCTCCATATTGAATGCTTCATATTCAAGAACGCTCCATATGGAATACTTCAATGTGCATGTATGTAGTTCTGGACAATTCCCAGGCATGCTAGAATGTTCAATATGCATTGTGTGATGAGGAAATAACTGTGTTTGATTTAGTATAACATTTGATCATGTTGGATTATTACAAGTATTTTTCACAGCAGACATGTTGTTCAATAACATTCTTCATTCTTATACTCTAAAAATGAGCTGATAAAAGTTGGGTAGGCTGCGACAAATGTAGAACATATATGTCATAATTAATTCAGTTGCCAAAAGTCTGTGGATGATACTGTTAAGTTATCTATAAGTCAGAACTCTGAACTATACTAGTTATTCAACTACAAAGGTAAGTTTTTTATGCTGATAGTGTATCATAGGTGACTATTCACTTGATTGACTTTGATGAGTACTTAAATTATGTACATTATTTTAGATTTCAGTATATCGATACAGTAAAATAACAAGCTTTGTGGAGCTATCGAAGACTTTATCATTGAACAAGGCAGGACATTTATTGTAATTTAATCTTATAAATAATAATTTATATATCATTATTACAGGTTAGCTATAAATTAGCAGCTTTTATTTGCCATGAAGGTCTGTCATTACACACAGGGCATTATGTAACTTACATAAGTACAGGCAAAGGCTGGATAAAAATAAGTGATGACAAGGTAAAAGATTTAGAAGAGGTAGTGGAATTACAATATGTTAATGCAGTCAGTGATAATATTAAAACATAACAATTATTTCTTAAATATTAGTCATGTATCAAATGATGGACTGGATAGAGTACAGTGCTATATTCTGTTTTATGAAGCAATGGTATATATTTATCTTAAATAATTGTGTGCATTGGTGGTTATTCTTTGTATAATTAATTTAGAATTTGGGACACGATATTGCGATTCAAGAGAGAAGTTTTTGTCAATACTTGAAATCAAAGCAGTACTCAAATATATGCACTGGTAGTGAAGTCACCAAAACAGTTACAAATCTGAAGATACTTTATGACCAGATAGCAGGATGTTTCCAGGAGCTAAGTCAATCAACACTAGAAGTAACCAGTATGAAGTGACTGTGGGACTAGTTGGGGGTAGGTAGCTCTTTCCCGCTGCCACCAGAGAGGGGCTTGCTCAATGGACTGAGCTGAGTATGGAGGCCTGCTGCTAACGCTCTACCCTCCTTAGTTAGGCGGCCCTAAGCCTATTCCTAATAGGATTGTAGAAGTGTTTGATACAGAGTTTAATCTATCTCAACAAAATCTGGCAATGCACAACTCTGAGTTGCATGAGGCAAGGCCAAGGTATATAAAACCATGCCACACACACTCTTACAAAAGTGATGTTAATTAAGCTATACAAAACTGAAGTTACTAATTGGTTCATGAATGAAGTGTAACTTGATGACTACAACACTTGTTGACTATGCACACTCATACACACACAACTAAGTCTATTGTTCTCTTCTGTGTTGAGGACACCTCCTGATTTAAGGGGCACCTCTGGCTTGCTCAGGTTGGTGGGCGTTCCCACAGTGGCCTACTCCCTTGATGTTTTCTCAAACCACCACAATAAAATTTCCAATTGATTTACTGGCTACTATGAGCATCCAATAAAGTGTACAATACAGAGAATACAGAATGCTCACATGACATGAAAACACTCAAGCTAAAATTTAACACTGCGATATATTCACTTTGTATTGGAGAAAAATAGCAGCAATCACTTATCTCAATGGTTGTACAAAACGGGAGTGATATTTTACTCTCATGCCACTTTCGTGAAAATGTTTGCATTCTGGTAAAAGTATTTTCCCATATCTTACTTGTGCTATAAATATTATATAGCTATAGGCAAAATAAATAATTTTTAATGTTATAGACATTACAGACCTTACACTGAAGCTAAAAATAAAGCAGGAGTATGGAAAAATTGTATATCCTTCTTGTGGTGATAATCAGGAGAAGAAAATCACTCTATCAACTGAGGATATGAGATGTTTGATACAACAGATAGCTTGTGGCTTAATGATCAGGTAATGTTAACAGCTAAATAGCTAATCTAGAATTCAGTTTAATTTATACATACAGTATTATCATTTGGTTTCCATTGGTATGTAAAGTTAATGAAAAAAGAATATTTTAGCTAGCTCAATCTTGTAAATAATGTGACATATTTTATAGATTATCAACAGTTATGTGATGCTCCTTGCCTCTTCTAATAAGGTAGTTAATTTTTTGAATTTAAGTATAAAATAAGTATAGCATTTATTTTTCTAGGAAAAAACCCTATCCTGTGAACAGCTTTTTTCTCTCAAAACTTTAGTCCAGAGGCATACAGGAAGGTCAGCATTAGAAATTTATTAGCATACAACTAACATGTTTTAATTTTTTTAGGATAAGCTATTTAATTTTGACATGTGGATAGCTCCAATTCACTTAAGTGCACACTGGACAATGATGGTAGGTAAAATGCATCTTTTGTTTACACTGTTATAAAATTAAGATATGCAGGTAGTGGACACGAAAAAGATGATAGTTTGGTACAGTGATTCAATTGATTGTGAATCTGGATTAGTTCCAATTGCAAAAATGCTGTAAGGTCTTTGTTTGGATTACTGTAATTAAACATTATGTATTTCAACTTCATGCAGACACTTCATTGAGGCGCGGTTTTTTTTTGAAGAAAAAATACCATTAGATTGGGAAAGCTGGAAAGTTCGGATTTGTTGGGTATGTGTTAGACTATAGTTTCTATTTAATTTTATTGAATTTTGTTATTTTGATGTACAGGACTTTCCCAAACAAGAAAACAATTTCGATTGTGGGGTATTTTCATTGTAGGTATGCTTTTTAATGCAACTATTTCCTACTGGTTAGCCATAATTAGGTGTAGGGCAAATTAAGTCCAATGGTATCAGACTCCTGAATATTGATGAGTCGTAACAATTACTGCTCACAAATTTGTAGCAACTCAATATCCATCCCATAGTAGCCCGAAAATTATTCTATAGTAACCAATTTTAAACGGGGGAATGACTTAAGTATTCATAGTTAAAGATAATTCCTCTTAAAGGTGTTCGTCTTAGTTATTAAAAGCACATCAAAATTAACGAAACCGCTGGTCCTACTACCAACACTCATGTTCAATTTATCTCCATTCAATTAATAGGTGTGGCTCAGTTTGTAGATGCAGTTAGTGGGTGTGGTAGTGGGTGTAGCTTTTCCAGGTTTCTGGCTTCCAGAAATAGGCAACTATGCCATCCAAGTAGTTATAAAATTTGTGTTAATTTTGACATTGATGATAATGAACTACGAATATAAATGTATATTTTTTATGTAGGCTGCTCAGTATATAACCAATGGAATTCATCCTAACTATTCTCAGGTATTTTTGCAGAGGTGTATAATTAATGTGTACCAATGTTTAGCTCTATAATAATTGCAGGAAGATATGTCTTGTTTGCGATATCAAATGCTAGCAAATGGAATCATTTTGTCATTCGCTTTCAACAACCCTAACAATGGAGCAAATTTGCTTGCATTGAAAGCAAATAGAAGTTTCCTGATGGATAGCAAAATAGGTCAGGAGAAAATGGCTGGTAATGATAACATTAACATTCAACCTGATAAGGTAAAAAATTCCATAAGTCTGGTATCGAATTTTAGTGTAACTTCAGCATATCAAAATCAATCCTTAACTTTGTCAACACAAAAAGAATCTTCAAGTGAAGATATGGCTGCAACCTTGGTAAGCATTAAAAAAATGCAGAAAAAAATATAAAGCCTATATACTCCTCTTAAGTTGGCCACGCCTAGTATGCCAACATTATCTTGAGAAGCAACTGCAAATGGTATTTTGTCTCCAACATCTGCCAAGTCTAACATTTCTTACTCTAAATGTGGAACAGGTCTGAAATGTGACATTTGTATGGATGAGACTGATAAGACAAAATTTGAAGACATGCTACAAAAAACCATTGAGCAGATGTTAAATTCAGACAATATGTGGTGGGATGGCGTGGACGAGTCCAGTAGGCTGCCACCAGAGTTGTACACTCGATCAGTTTAGCTACCCGAGGCGATCAAACCTTCTAATCCCCAAGGTTCAATTCGGATAGATTAGACGAGGGTTTATGCTTAACGTAAATCAATCGAGCACGAGTACAACTGAGGGGGGTGCGCACCAGACAGACCGTTATGTAGACAACCTGCTGGGCATGCGCATGGATGGTTCGTGGGACAGAACTAAAGAATGACGTGAGGGTGTGCGTGATGAAGGGAATGAAGTGTTCGTAGGGGATAATAATGTTTGCGGGGTGACTGGTAAGGGTTGTTACGGGAATGTGGTGGGTGGTACCGCCACATCTCCCCCCCCTTAATGAGTTGGGAAATGCACAAAATAAACTGAATTGAGAAACATGATACACAATAAACAAATAATAGTTCAGTACAGTTCAAAGTGACTGTCATGGCCAAGTCTTCAGTTCGGCCAAGACTGTCTTGAGAGCGCATCCGCCACTGGGTTGGTTGTGCCTTCGATGTAGTTGATCTCGAAATGATATTCCATCAATCTAATCTTCCACCTCGTCAGTCTAGATGACGGGGCAGCGCCGTTCATAATGTTCACAAGAGGTCTGTGATCTGTGAAGACCTTGAAAAATCTTCCTGCCAATCTGTAACGGAAATGTTCAACCGAGGCCAGAAGTGCTGCAGCTTCGAGATCAAGGATGGCATAATTTTTCTCTGCTTTGCTGAGCTGGCGGGAGTAAAATTCTGCTGGAGTCCAAGCATTCTCTCTGAAAACACACAGAGTACCACCGATTCCTGAGAGAGAAGCATCACAAAACACGCACAATGCATCGTTACAATTTGGTATGATTAATGAAGAGTGGTGGGCGATGGCCTTGATAATGGAGGTGAATGCCCTGTTGTAGTCGTCTGTACACACAACTTTGTCAGGACTGTCTTTTGTCAAGTGTGAATTCAAAACTGAAGTGAAAGATGCCAAATGAGGAATAAAACGGGAATAAAAGGTGATGAGTCCTAAGAAGGACTTTAAGGATGATTTGGTTGTGGGGAGACGATACGAAGAGATGGTAGAAACTTTGTTCGATGGTATGGACAAGCGATTATGGCCTACATGAAAGCCTAAGAAGTTGAATGAGGAGAAACACCAAGCACATTTTTCTTGTTTCACTGTGAGACCAGCGAAGTCTAAACGAGACAGAACGGAAGTGATGTGATTCAAGTGGTCATCAAAGGAAGTACTGAAAATTACGAGGTCGTCAATGTACGGTAGGCAAAAGGGCTCAAGTCCACGTAACACAGATTGCATAAGCAACTGGAAAGTAGAAGGTGCATTACTGAGACCGAAAGGCATCACTCTGAATTGGAACTTTCCCTGTAAACAGGTAAAGGCTGTGTATTGTTTTGAGGACTCTTCCATGGGCACCTGATAAAAACCCTTGAGTAGATCCAATTTGGAAAGAATAGTTGCACTACCAAGGTTTGCAATTATGTCATCTATAGATGGCATGGTAAAGGGTTCACGAATGGTGATGGAATTCAGTTTACGGAAGTCAATAACGATCCTGATACCACCATCCTTCTTTTTGACTGGTAGTGGAGGACTTGACCATTTAGAGGTTGAAGGTTCAATCACACCTAGTTCTAACATATTCTCTATTTCCTTTCGGAAAGCTTCCTGGTATGCCAAAGGGATTGAGTAAGAGGGTGACCAAATAGGTGAACTACTACTAACAGAGATGGAGTGTTCAACAAGAGAAGTGTTACCCAGTTTGTTTACAAACACAGATGGAAAACTGCCTAATAGGCAATCAAGCTGGTGTTGTTGATCAGGTGATAGTATGCAAGGTTCTGAGCAATTGATAGGTTGAGGAAATTCATTGGAGACACTTTCTTCCGGTACTAATAAGGTTCGATATACATGCAATGCTTTCTTAATCTGACTAAGATGTACCACTTTCGGTTTGGCCTTTTTGTTTTGGGTACTACTGAACAGTTCACGGGAGGTAACAGTTTGTGAATGGTGAACGGACCATCCCAGGATGCTTCGAGGCATTTATTAAGTCCTGGATTTCTTTTATACACTATGTCTCCTACCTTAAAGTTCAACACTAGTTCAGATTCAGCTGACACACGATCAGAACATGATTTAGAGGAAAGGGATGACTTCACGAAATGAGTCTGACATGAAAGTGTATTGTCAAGATCTTCAATGAACTGAGGCAGGTTTAAGGATGGTTCTGATGATGATGTCCACAAAGATTTGAGAGACGATAGAATGAAGGGTGTCGGTTTCATAAACAAAAGTTCATGGGGTGTAAATCCGTGTCTAGAGTTTGGTACATTTCTGGCGTAATACAATACAAGGTCTAAAGCAAGGGGCCAATCCTGCTTATTTTCTATACACTTTGCCAACATGGCCTTAAGGGCCGAATGAAACCTTTCAAGACGGCCATTTGATTGGGGATGATATGCCGAGGTACGGATTGATGACATGTGAAGTTTTCTTTTGAGATGTGCCAGGGTGACCGACATGAAGTTTGAGCCTTGATCCGTTAGAATAGTGAGGGGTGTGCCCAATATTGAAATGATGGAAAGGATGGCTTTGGCTGTTTCTTCAGAAGTATATGATTTTAATGGCACAGCAAATGGGAAGCCAGATGCCATTTCTAAGCAGGTGAGTATGAATCGATATTTCTGTTTGGACATAGGTAAAGGGCCTACTATATCGAATGCCAGTTTTTCACATCTCTGTGAAATAACTTCTGGCTGAACCATAGGAACTTTTTTACCACCTGATTTATTGTGCATACTACACTTCTTGCAGGACATGACATGATGTTTGATATCAGAAGCTAAATTGGGCCAGGTGAAATGCTTGTTAATTAGGGAGCGAGTGGTATTTACACCACCGTGTCCCAAGCCTTCATGGGCTGCAACAAGAACTTTACGTCTAAGAGAGACAGGTACGACTAAGGCATGTGATACAGAATTCATGGTTGAGGTGATGCACATTAAAATGTTGTCTACAATGAAAAATTGTTTCTCTCCCTTGCGGGCGAGATCCCAAAGGGGAAGCAATGATTCATCTGCCTTCTGAAGAGAAGCAAACTCATGTTTTGAAACACCGTCAAAGGACAAACTAGGAATAGACTTAGGGACCAAAATGTTGTCTTTAGGGGAGGCTGAGGAAGGTTCAATTTCCTCACAACCAGTAGGGATATCCTTGAATGGGGTAGGTGTAGCACCTTCAGTGCCTTGTAAAACTTCAGCTGCATGAGTGGCTAGGTCTGAATCTGCCTGCATTGCTCTGGTTACTGTAAGAACAGGTTGGGGTTCGGCTTTGAGATGGTTAATAAGGGAGATAATGTTTTGTTTGCCGAAATCTAAACCCAATAGGACTGTTTTAGGAGGTAAACGAGAGTCTACAGCTAAACAACATTCGCCTTCTAAAGTAGGTAAGCGAACAGGTAACGAAAATACTGGAACAGACTTCAATTCTTGTGAAATACCCGTAATAGTGACAAAACTGACGGGCTCGTAATCGATATCAATGAAATCATCCGAGATCAGGGAGATCTTAGCGCCTGAATCAATGACAATTGGGGTTTCAATCCCGTTGATCAAACCATGGGTAATAAGGTCTTCCTCCTCAAAGCAATTGAGGGGAGTACTAACCAGAGCTGGATTTTGAGTTTCAGGTTCAACTACTAATGGGTTGGGTTCAGGCAAGATGGGGGTATTTACCATCCTCACAGGTCTGGAAGAGTTTCTTGGGACGGGTGAGGGTCGGTAAGGAGGTTGACTGTTAGGTTGGGTGTTGGGTTGACTGTTAGGGGCACTATTAGGTTGGGTAGTAGGTTGGGTAGTAGGAGCTTGGGTGTTGTTGGATTGCCTATTTAGAGGTTGGTTATTGGAAGGGTGATAGGTACAGTTGTTTGCGTAATGACCAAGCCTGTTACACTTGAAGCACGTCACAGTAGCTAGATCACGCCTGGGATAAGGTGTAGGAGATGGACTAGGAAGGTTATGAGGATGAAAGGGGTGCTGGTTAGAATGTTGATTACTCTGGCCAGGATAACGAGGTGTTGAATGACTGTTGCCAGAATGAGATGAGTGAATAGATCTGTTGTTTGTCTGATAAGAATTATAAGATGAAGAACCATGAAATTTGTTGAATGAAGAAGAAGGTTTAGAATGAGACTGATGGGATGACAGATACCATGAATTACACTCTTGGATAAATTGTGCATTAGAAGGACTAGGCCTATTAATGACTGCGTCCCTGTGGTCTTGGGGAAGACCTGCAACCACACCAATGGTAGCTACCATGTCTGCAACTTCATCTTTGACCCTGGGATGCATAGAGTTAGAGAACGGGAGGTTACTGATAAGGATATTAATCTTGTACCTCCAGTGGTTATACCATTGGATCAGTGTTTTATTCCCTCCAGGTCTAAATTTCAAGGGAAAGCTGTTTAGACACTCTGTCAGGGAGTATCCACCAGTATTAAGCAATACAATACGTGTATCCGTATAAGTGGGACAGAGACTGATGTTATTGTAGTAAGCCTCTTTAAAGGGTCCAGATAAACTGTAGGGTAAGTACAACCTAAAGTTCTCAAGAGGAACACGACGGCCACCAAGTTCGGATTCGAACCTGTTTAAAAACACCATAATATCTTCATTGTCTCCCATTTTCCCAATTAACTTTATGAGTTTGTTGGGGTCATTGGGGTTAGGCCGTTCATGCTGTGCTACTGTGGTTGGGTCATTTCTAGACAGACAATGGAATAGTAAAAGAGTGTTTGGGTCTATGCTTAATTCACGAGCTCTATTTGCTATGGTAGTGAGTTCTTCCTCTGCTGCGCTAGGTCTGGCAGCAGGTGCTGATTCAGAATTACGAATGACAGGTTCAGTACGAGGTTCAGTGTGAGGTTCATGAGATACAGATTCAAGATTGGGTGTGACATGATCTAAATGAGAATTGTTACTGGAATGTTCAGTTAAGTTGATACCAATGGAACTATTTTCAGATGAGTGTTGGTCAGAGGCAAACCTAGGAAAAGATTGGTCTGAAATGTTGCCTGTAGCTTCAGGAAAAAGGGTTGGGTCCTCTGCCATATCAGTATCAAAGATGGAATTGGCTTTTTGTTTCTTAGATTGTAATCGGGTGTTCATGACAAAGCAAGGAAATTGAGAAGATGAGAAAACTGACACACTGAGGAAATTATAGCACAACTTACAGGGTCTACCACGACAAAATGAAACAAAAACACTGCACTAATCAAACAAATAACTTGCGTGATGATGAAAACGTAGAAGAGATAACGAGATCCTGGGGGTTGCCCGG
>WLWD01001635.1_pt1 | contig 66088 bp, 36 predicted proteins | sample 6712731 | NCBI WGS metagenome assembly WLWD01 (sample SAMN12718690, study PRJNA576275) | sponge metagenome | isolation source: marine sponge | host: Mycale hentscheli | place: New Zealand: South Island, Marlborough, Capsize Point | collected 2014-11-01
AGTCATAAATACATTATGAAAAAGAGAGAGAATGTGAAGACTAAAAATGGTAGCGGCAAAATCAGAGATAGTCTGCTTCAGCATTCACGATGGCAGCTCCTTCAAGGATTATATACACAGCTACTAGTATTTGAGCCTGCCCTGCAGATCAATCATTCAATCAGCAACAATGCACTCTTTGACAATGAAGGGTAATTACTATTACTAAATGATAAGGTATATGCCTGAATTTCATGATGAAATGTCTTCAAGATTTTACATCTGATTATGACATCCTAATAATAGCTGTGGGCAAAATGATTTAATCCGATGAAGTGAAGACCATAGGATAAATAGTAGCTACTTTGCTAAGGCAAAAAAAAAATTATAATTTTTGCTCGTAACCTTAAAGTGAATTATGCCAAAAGTGGAAGGTGACATTCTGCAAGTTACTTTACCGCTTTGGGGGGACAATTTGCACAGGAAAATTTTTGTGTTTGGGCTATCATTATACAACATTGCAACCGGATGAAGCATAATGACTGGAGTACGTGAGACGGAAGCGGTCTGCTGCGCGATGCGCCCTCAATTAGATTGTGGCGGTGGGCGTGGTGAACTTATAAAACGGAAGCGGTCCGCGCCCTTGATTCGTCAACTCCTAAACTGTAGCTACAAGAGAACTAAAAGGTAAGAGAATGTGAAATTATTTTAGCCAGCCCTTTGTTAGGTCGGGGATGGATGGAGTGGTTGGGGACTGTGAAGGGAGTTTGTGAGACCTGCCCGCACTGTGTCTTAACTTGCCTCATACTAGTGGTGTGCTTCAGCACAAATAGCACAGTCCTTGTGCACAAGTGGTTCAAACAACGGGTGGTTAATTTGATCTGATAAAAGTTGATTTTGTAAGCAAACATCAAAATGACTACATTTTTTACAATATGCATGACTTAGAGTATTACAAGTAAAATGTAGGGAGGGTCACCTCGTTTGCCTGGAGTTAATGTCTTAGCTCCCATTCACCTAGTTTGGAATGGCATCATTAAATTTCTTTTAATGATATGGATAAAGATCGATAAACCAAAAGATTTTGTTTAGGCAAGTAAGGGACTGGGCTGACCTACAAGCTAACGCAAAAAAGTATGGTATAAAACAGCATAGGTAGCTATGTCCACACGCATATACTATAATACAAACACATATCCCCGATTCTCAATGGTGTAAACCCCCACTCGCCTGCCTAAGTGAGATAGATCATTTCAACTAAATATCCCTAACATGTAAGGAAGATTCCAAAGTTTATCTCCTCACATCTCTCTGTACCATTGTGCACAGCTATTAATAACATTTACTAGGCTTTTGTAAGTCCACAAGAAGCTGGAATGGCTAATCTATTTGGATATCGGATGGGCAAATTTTAAGTGTTTATGTAATGTATTTAAGACAAAGAATAAATCATTATGTGATCATCCTGTAATTTAAACTCCATCAGTCATGCTAAGTGAACTGTGTAATCACTATTAGCAAGTACCATGTCACTCAGACGCCCTGGATGTATTTGCAAACTTGGAAAGCAGTAGCATAAACTGTTGTGTTGTTCTCTACCACTTGGTTTAGTTATATCAGTGCGCTGACCCATGTATTCATGAATACATCATCATTGTGAAGATGCTTTACCAACACATCTCAGCTTTATTCATGATAATGTACGCGCAATTGTCGTTGTCATTGCTATTACCAGCTCAGCTCAGTTACACATTATTATTTCTTTGCTAGAGTTGAGCATATTGTTTGATTAGTATAATAAGGCGAGATGAGAAGTTATTGATTTCAGCATGACATTTTGTGAATTTATCTCTACCATATTGTTTTAGTAATTTTTTACTGTGAGTTTGCTTCTTAATACTCATACAATTTCGTACATTTACTTCTCGATGCTAGTCTGTGTCTATTTCTGCAGTAAATTATATATTAGGTTTTAGTCATTGGGATTGGTACCGCATGCATAATTAAATATTTATGAAGGCAAGGTTCAGTGATGGGATTTGGAGTAATCTGTTTTGTAGTACAGTGGAACGTCGACTCCGAATATCAGTCATCTGAAACATCAATTAACCGTGAAAAATACGTCGTACCCATTTAATGGCAGTTATTTCGGTCACTTTTTTTTTCAAAAGTGGCTACGTTCTGATTTTCATGTGGAGGCATATTGAAAAGCTAAAAGGTTTGCTAAATAGAAGAGTGCATAGTACTTTTGGGTCCCTAATATTAATAGCAGCAAGATTTTTCCTCTTCATTATTTTGCTTTTAATTTGATTATATGAACAATTGTATTTTACAAATGTCCCAATACCCAATTAGTTGGATAGACATTCCACTGTATATTCTCTCACTGCATTATTTTCCGGGGAGATGTTCATGCTTATTATATATTCTTATATGATAGGTATAAGATATAAACTTCTAATAAGAATGAGTAGTCTCCCTGGTGATAGTTTACCTGTCAAGTTGGATCTATTTTGGACAACGTAAGTGTAGAGATTATATTTTGTGTATTGTACTCTTATTATCATTTTATACCTCAAATGTTGCTGTCTTCCTTCTATAGACTATATTGGTTGCATTTGTATAGCTTTTTTGAAATACATATTTCAATAACTTTTGGAGAGATATCCTACTTAACTAAACTACTTTATATTATTATTGTTTGGACTCTACTGGATTCCACTTTAAAACACTGTCACTATATTGAGTACAATAACAATATTGTCCCATTGTTTTACTTGAGTATAAATAGCAACTCATATTTTTCTAATAGATAATGCATATGAAAATGTTACATATTTCTAATTGGCGAGCAAGCGTAGCGAGCGAGACACTTACAGGGGTAAAAATGAAAAAATCGGGGATGTTTGTTTATTTATATATATGGACGTATGTATGTCATTTTGTACTTTGACCCTCCGTACTTTTGTGTTTGCTCCGCGTTCGACCCCGTCCCAAACTTCACTAAACAGAATCCTCCGGTTTAGTGACCATTACCCGTATCACCTTAGAAATTGAATTGTTTACGGCTTTGAATTGTTTTGCGGGTGCAGTTAAAACTCAAAATCTTATGGGAGCTCCATTTGGCGGTGGTAAGTTAATGCGCTATTTGTCACAGTTATAAGCCCTACTCAACAGTATATACTTAAAAATGCATTGTCCACTAGACGAACCACGAAGGTAAGTCTTGGGTAGGTATGTTCAGTTGTGTGAAAGTATTGTGCGTTACAACTCTACTATTAAGAATATCACAAAGAAAATTTTAAATAACGTGATTTGATTTTGTTGCTTCTTTTTCAATTCAAACTGTTGCGGGAGCGGTTACTATGACATTGAAACCCCTTTACCTCATACGTAATTTAAAAACTCGACTTTATTTTAATAGCTTGAGTGTTAGTTGTTAAAATCAAATTTAACAATAGTGTAGCTCGCTCGCCATTTGTGCTCAAGCACACCACTAGTACTATTGATTTAGTTTTAGTAACAGAATTATCTTGTCAATATTGTCATATGAATAAAGTATAGTCTCTCTGGTGTCATTCAGTCTCTCATTGCTCAACTATTACCATTTCCAGCTATTAGCTACCACTTCAAAACGTGTGTTTCAATTTCGGCTCCAACATTATTATCTGCTATTTGTCGTTATAGCTGTAATACTGGTACTCAACTCTTCAGCATAGTGGTTTCCATTTGGTTGGCTATGTTTCTTTGTACTCTGAAGAAAATCCTTCAACAAAAGAATTCTTGTATTTCCCAGGGATTTTCAAGCAAGCTACCAAATGATATTTTTACTACTTTTTCCTATTGGAAGTTCTTTGGGTAAGTATTGCTATCAATTTTAGAGCTTATAATAAAAGTAATTTCTTTTTTTGTTTTTGTATGTCCAGCATGCTACATTTGTAAGTAGCATGAAAGATAAATGAGTTAGTTGTTGCATGCCCCTTCTTTATTAAGTGCTGCATTTTGTTATGCACCTGTTTTCTTCCCAGGATTCAGCACTTTCTATTAAGTGCTCCCTAAGTCTGGTCAAATTTTATCTCCATTACAAAGTTACAGTTGTGACATGCTCAACATTCGTGGCAGTAATGGCAGAGTTAGCAGAGATAGAGAGTTGAATGTCAATGTTAGAGAATTCTAACTACAATTCAACTGTGCCTTACCAAAGTGTGAGGTCTCACTAATCCCCGGTATGATTCCCACACAACTGATGTAACAAATTGCTGCTACCTACTTTTCCATTTTATCAATGTAAGAAATATTGGTAACAAACACTGAACAATAAAAAAAACTGAACCTAGAAAAGCGTAGAAGCTGAGGCATACTGATTCATGAGGAAGAGCCTACACTATGCCAATGCTGACCAGTCATTATTCTGGAACACATAATTTATATACATTTTTTTATCATAAAGTTGCTGTAAATGTGTGACAATATAATATTATGACTAATGACAACATCAGGGAGATTCTAGAAGAGCCTGAAAAGTGCCTGTCAGAGTGAGGTGGAATCAGGAGGGATAATTGTTTCACACATCAGTGTGCAGCCTAGCACATATAGCAAAATTAGTTGCAGCAATATTAAGTATTAGTTAAAATTATGAACTATATTTTTTTGTCCAGGTCTCCCAAGTTTTGTTTAATACCCTAGCTAACTATTCTAAAACTACTAGCTAGTTTGGACATAACTTGTCAACTAAAATCTAAATCACTGATCACTCACCTCTTAGCTACTAATCCAGAGCGCAGAAGAGGTGCTACAATCACTGTATCCTCTCATCAAGGTGCCTCTGCGAGTCCATTTTTGGTAGGCATTTCAGGAGTGCTTAGTTCCTGTTTTCGGCGTCGCCTGGTTCTAAACAGCAGTACCACCTGTTCCCTCCTAGTACATCCTCTAGATGGACGACAAGAAACTTATTCCCAGGCCAAAGTGCAGAAACTAGCTACCACTTCCAAGAACGCCTTAGCTCGCACCGGGAGAAAGAAACACAATAAGTAGTGCTACCCGCTTTTTTTGCCACCTGGCAATAATTGACTTGAGTGCGCCTGCGCTAAGATTTTACGTAGTGATTACGTAGAAGGCATACCGCTGAAAACTGAATAAACATCATCTGACGTCATCAAATGGCGATCTCTGCCGCCAAAGCTGATTGTCAGCTAAAATTTTCCAATTTTTTCCACAAAATATTACATTTCAATGCACAAAAAATATATATATAAAACTTCAATTATTACTCTATGTTCTGACAAGTCTAGAAATGTCCAAGTATAAAAACAAACAAATGCTGGCCTAAACACTTTTGGCACTTTTTTGCTACATTTTTGGCCATAAATTTCGAAATTTTTGAATAATGAAATAAATTCAGTGCACCAATTTATTTTTCCTATAAACTTCACAGGCTATATTTCATATATGCTAAGTGAGAAAGGTCCAAGTATAAAATTGTTTTTTTCCTGGCCTAAACACATCAAATTTTGAAAATGATAAAATTCAGCCACTTCAAGGTTCCACCTATCACACATGTAACCACAAAACCACAAACTGATTATATGAACCTATTAACATAGCCTTAATAATATCTCCATACAAAAAATGAACTTTGTAGAGCTTTTAGTTTCCCTGCAGTGGAATAAAAATTATAACACCGTCAAAAATTCAAAAAGTATGACTGTATACAAAGAATGACCATATATGGCAATCACAAAAGATCAGATAAAACCTGTGGTTACAAAAAATGTGATAGTCTGTGTGAATGTACACAAGAAAGTTGAAGTGTTTATTCAACAGAAAATACAGCTGAAATGGTACGATGGAAAAACGGTGTGGTGTATATAAACTAGAAGTAGGGATGAGGGAATGTAATACAAAATGAGATGATGATATTTGAATAAAGAGGCACATGTGTTAATGAACAAGAAAGTTGAGTGCAATTAAAAATTAGGTAAGAGTTGGTAAATGTAGAAAAATAAACATGGGAAAAACACACTAAGATAACTGAACTTAAATGTAAAATGAAAATTGAAGAAAGTTAGTTTTATTAGAGATATGAGTAATCCCGAACACAACTTTCACATACTATAGTTCAGTTCTTGTAATAATGTAAATGACCAATTCACTACAGCTAGTGTATTCATGCTCTGATCTTGACAGTTGCATGTTAAAGGGTTGAGCAAACACTTGAACCTCACCCTTAAGGAGACATCATATAGCTTGACCTGATTTTGTAGCCCTCTGGCAAAGTAAGCAACCACAACATAATATTTTGATTTCTCTGAACTACTAGGATTTTTTATTGGGGTGGGGGGGGTTCTTTTCAAGAAGGGGTGACATAGCGACAGCTACTTATGGAAAATTTTGTATATATTGTATTTCCTACAAGATTATATTATAATGTTCAATCACACAATAATTAGATTATAATCTTACTATCTAGAAGTGACATAATGAACAGCTACTATCAGGAATGAAAAATTGAGACTAAGAACAAAACAAGTTTACAAAGGTATTTTATGAAAATGAGTGAATAAGTCAGTTAACCATGAAAAAAAAAAGAAAACTGATTTCATTAGAGAAAAATGAAACTACAGAGACATTTTAATATTGTAATTAGTTACATAGCTTTAATTCAACCATGAAGAAAAAAAATGAATAACCACTAAATACTAGCTAAAGAAATGAGAGTTCGGTCAGAAAAACAGGGGGGCTCGTACGACACCAGTCGAGCCCGCCCCCTAAATCTTCCCCAGCAGTCAGATAAAATATTGGATGTATTCGCTCTCTTCCTATGGCTTTATTAACAATACAAAAAATATACTTTAATGTTTTGCTGCTATGAAAATCAACCCAGGACTGCTTGCTTAACGTACAAGTGCTCTGCCACTGAGCTACAACAAGTCAGCAACTGAACACTTCCATTCTGTATTTATACTGTTAAAGGGTACTGCTATGCTACAGTCTCCCTTAAAGGGTGCTCACACATGGCTAGGCTACACTAAGCTTAATTGAGGTAGCTATGTACAGATAAGGACTGCTTGCCAAACATAAGTAAATTGACGTGACTAGCCACAGTTGTAAATTCATGGTATATTTGTGAGTTGTAGGGATCCAGTCAAGTCAAGATAATTACTGATGTGTAGTAATAGGTGTAAGAAGGGCTGTCAACATTCCAACATCTTCATTTACAAGCAACAGAATTGAGCTGCTATTATGTAACAAATGCAATGTGAATAATATTAATACATAAGCACTAATACATCTGATGTCTGAAATAGCTTTCCATCCAAGTCTGCAAGGCAAGATGGATATCGACTTTCACTTCAGTTTAGGAGGCATATCTGGACATCGAAAAAAAGAGGATGGGGTTTGATTAGGTGGTAGATTGAAACTATGGCTAATTGCACTGTAAGCTAGCTAGTTTTCTCTAATTCGGACATCCGGTTTAATTTATGCAAACAACACAATTTAGCTAACGATTATGTTTTAGCTAAATCAAAGACTTCACTTTTATTTGCAATAAACCTGAATACTCTGTAAGGTTGTATGTAGACTACTATATATTAAACTGGGTTACTCTCCGAGACTCATACTACATTAATTGAGGAGTTGTTGGTGCAGTCAGTCAAGCTTTGTATATGTTCGAGTTAGACCTTTCAAAAAGTTTCTACCAGGTCCCTCTGTTCAATGCAGCTAGGGAGAAATCTGCTGTTATTACTCCATTTGGGAAATTTGAGTCTATGCCTTTAGTGTTTGCTTTCTTTTTTAAGTCTCTTGTCATCTTGTTCATGTCTATCCTGGTCAGAACACATTTGATGCAATTTCACTGCACTAAAGTCTGATGTTGACTCAGGTTCAACCATTGATGTTGCGGACCTTCAATTCCTAGAATGAGTGGCACATGGAACCACAGTCAGTCTATCTCCTCCTACTGCAATGAGTGGCATGTGGAACCACAGTCAGTCTATCTCCTCCTACTGCAATGAGTGGCATGTGGAACCACAGTCAGTCCATCTCCTCCTACTGCAATGAGTGGCACGTGGAGCCATAGTCAGTCCATCTCCTCCTACTGCAATGAGTCGCACGTGGAGCCATAGTCAGTCCATCACCTCCTACTGCAATGAGTGGCACGTGGAACCACAGTCAGTCCATCAACTTCTTTGCTTCTACCATTAACCAGAGTATCTACCGTAGTAAATCTGTCGCATTCCACCTCAGCCCCGGCAGATGTCCTACTCAAAGAGTGTGCCAGCACCCTTAATGAGCCATATTTGGAGTGCACCCTGATATTTTCCCAAACACAGAAGAGAGTGGAGACATTTACAAATAAAGAAAAATACAAGTAAAAAATACAATGATATACAAGCAACTTATAAATGACTGTAAGTTCTCCAGCTGATCCACTGTCTGATATGAATGTGGAGTCACTTCCATGGTGAAAAACTTTGTTAAATTATATTTAGACTATTGTCTGTTATATAATGTTTAAATGGTTTGTAATATATTACATCTGCTTTGACCCTTACCGTCATATTTATCACAACCTATTGGGTCACATGAAAAGTGTGTTTTTTTATTTCTTTTCTATAAAACATCTAGCGCAAGATAAATTTTTTATGCAAGTTAGGACAAAACTTGCTATTCACTGTTATGCAAAAATAGTGTATTAGTTCACACACAGGAAAGTTAAAATTCAAGCTTAATGTTACTAATTGTACTGATCTCAATTGTTGATTGTCTCAAGTCTGCTACAAAGTTTAAATAGAATACATGACTTATTTATCAGTTGATGTGACCCCTATTTGCTGTGTTAAAAGGTTAAATATGAATCAAGTGGTGTTTTTGGCATCTAATGTTGTGGCTCAAATTGATATTTTTAAATTAGGGCAAAATATATGTAATAATTCATAATAGAATTGTGTTACTCCCTATCTTATGAGAGACCATTTACTGGGCATGCGTTCTTCCACTTAAACAACTAACAGTATCTCATTTGGTCATTATTTTTATCAGTAGTATGATTGGTCAAATATTTTATCAGTAGTATAATTGGTAAAATGTTTAGTATTTAAAATTTTTGTAATATGTTACTTTCTATTTTCAGACATTTTGAATCTAAATTATTCATCTGGATTTCATTTTATTTTGACCTCCTCATCTATGCACTCGGCATAAACAACATATTCATATCACGTAAATGTAGCAAGTGTTGCAAAGTATCCTCCTATCAGAAGCAAATGAATAATCTAATACGAAGAAAAACTAACTGGGAAATGAGACGAAGTATTGTTCTAGCTCCAGAAATGAGTCCAACACAGGATTGTGGTGCTTTTCTATTAGGAGTAGTATTAGTGTGGATTCTTTGTAAAAGAAAAGGGAAGAAGCATTATTTACAGTTTCAGTGGAGAGGTCATCACAACAGCAAGTTGACATTAGCAAGGTATGTGCTAGTTTACACACTAAAACTGTTTTACAAACATTATGTGTGTTTTATTTAAATTAGTGCTAGAGTCTCAATGGGAATCAGAAAGTTAATAGTTAAAATTGAGTCTAAATTTAGCACGTTAATTCTAATTAATGCTTTTCTAAGCAAGATATTTTCCAACAATGTGAGGAACATCCAAAAAATGATACTTCCCAAACTACTTCTACTGGCTGGGGATGTGGAGTTGAATCCAGGACCATATGATGCAGGTATTGTATTCCGTCTTTAGTGATAGAAAAGTTATGTATTTTACAGTATGTAATTTACAGCAGAAGTTGTTACACATAGTGAATAATAAACCCTTTCATACCTAGCTTAGTAAGTTTGTAAAAAATTACGCAAAGTATGCAACAAATGTACCTTATGTGGATGAATAAGTAGATGGACATCGTTTTTGAAGAAATATAGTGGGAGTTGTTCTTTAATTATGGCTGCAAGAATATACATTATCTAAAAGGTCTCAAATTGACTCAAAGACAATTAAGAGCTTCTAGACAAAAACAATACACTTAGTTTGAAGCTTGAAATGGCGACAAGGAGATTTTATAAGGGGATGAAGTAGATACTAATGTTGCTAGAAACCTTTATGAAAATAATGAAGTAGTACTAATAATGTTCAGACTGTTGAAAGCGAAAGGAGGGGGAGAGGTGGTAAATTAATTATGTAAAGTATATCTCGTGATATGTTTAATATACTTTCTGGTAGCAACATTTTGGCTCGACATAATTGTCCACTGTATCTCAGAATACATAATTTAAAATTTCTTTTCTTTTTTGGAGAATATTCAACTACAGGGCTGTAAGAAGCAAAATTGAGATGGTACTGCCAATAATTGAAATTTCATAATATGGATATAACAGTCATCCACTCTCTCACCACGCGTGATGTCTCCAACTCTATCATGCTTAGAAAATGCTACAGTTGCTTGAACTTACACTGCAGAAAACTTTGGGGCTGAAAAGGCTCTAAAAGACTATCTTTTAATTATTGTGATGTAGGTATGCTCTGAGCACATCAATCATTAAATGTAACCATAATAATATAGTTACCTAAAATAGTGAGTGTGGTCTTCATTAAATAAATAGCATCCCCATGGTGAGGCTGATTGTGCTAACTCCTATACAGCCTTTATAGTAAAGATGTGAAAAGTGAAAGTGCTGAGGCCACCAGTTTGAAGGTTTATTTGCTCCCTTTTCCCCCTATCTGCTACCCTTGTGGAATCTAAGCTGAATTTCATTCCAATCGAAACAAATAATTTTTTTATCTGTGGCTACATTCAATGGAATGTGAAACAGTAAAGTACTAAGTCCCACCCCCTATCTAAAGTAGGGAAGAGTAATTCCCTCCCATTCCCCTACTCCCCTGGCTTAACGAGAGCTTTATGTCCAGTCATAACTCCTCCTCCTCAGTCATAAGTATGGTTGAACTGTTCATGGAGATTTATATTTACACGAAGTGTAAACAGCAAGATATAGTGGACATGCTTACTTTCCTGTACGGAGACTTGCATACAACATACTGTAAACAGCCAACATCTAGTGGTGTCATCTGCAAATCTTCCTTGCTCTTTAACCACTAAAATTGTGAGTTAAAAAGGTTGAACAGAGAGATAAGTTTGTAACTTAGCAGTTACTGATTATCTGTGCAGTGTGCAAGTCTCTTACAAGATTAATTAAATAAAACCAATTTGTTTTCTGTTTATATTTTGTTATAAAATCATCATGATGCTATTGCCAGTGAAAGGGTTAAAAGTGTACAAATAAACAAGCCTAACCCAAAGACTTTTTTTACATACATACATACATACACATGTGTACATACTTATACATTTCTTGTGTTTACTTGATTATCATATATTGAACCTTCCAGGTCACATGATATTGTAGTTCTATTGCATGTTCTTTACTAATGTTTTATACACACTGTAGTTGTACTGGCAAATTTGGTAAAGGATCTAGCTTCAGTAAAGTCCAAGTATATGGAGTTTGGTGTTCAACTTGGAATTCCTATGGGTACCATTGAAGGTTTTAAAGTGGACTACAACAACGATTCTGGGAAAATATTTCATCAGATAATTCACTACTTGTTGACTAACACTCCTGAGAGTTTGTGGTTTGAAAAAGTGTGTTCAGCACTAGAAGGAGTAGACAATAATGTTTTAGCAAATACTGTCAAATCAACTTATATGAAGACCTCACTAACAGGTAAAGTAATCTATTTAGTCAACCATTTCAAAGAAAATTCAACTTTGCCTATGTGTATTGACTTACGTTTATGTATGTTACATTTACCCCGATGCTATTTAAGTGTGTGTGAGAGTTACAAGCTTTACTTGCACAGGTTACCTCTGAAAAAAAGGAACATTGAATTACGACTTCCAGAATTCTCATTTTTTTAATTTTTTGTTCTAATTGTAAAGAATAGAACTCCTACTACTCACCTTGCAATCATGTTTAACATCTAGAAACTGATGTTATTAACCCTCAGCATGCATGTGCGATGTGGTGAGACATGTAGAGACGAAATAAAATAGCGCCGCCACCAGAGTTCGGAATGCGCAACAGGATTCTTAGCGATCAAACCGAGTTCCTTCAAACCCTCGACCCAAGCTAGAGATTTAATTCTATGCAGAGAGGAGTAGGTATCTCACAAGATGTCAAAATGCTTATACAATCAGAACTGAACTTTACAAGTTGGGTTGGCCAATATATATAAAACCAACCAGGAATTGTGTGTGATGAGAGCATACAAGGGTGGTGAGTTAGAGTACATGGGAAGTAGCAATGGGAGTGAATAGGGTGAAATGTGAGATGCATGAATAGTGAATGGCAAGGTAGGCTAATTATAGTTAATAATCTAATATGTTCCTGAAGGTGTTCCTGTAGTGAGCATGTGGGGAAGGGTATTTCACCACATGCAAGAGAAGTTATAGTTGTGGTCCTGTTTGTCCGTCCTTCATGCCCTGATTTTGGAGATTACTGACAATTAACTGCTGATTTAGATTTGAACTTACTCAGAACAGCTAAAGATAATTTCTTGTACCAATGAACTTCAGGCTGATATGACGAAACCATGAAGTATTACTTCCAAGTGTGTACTAGCTTGTCCCTTTCATCAATTATATTCATGTGAGCTAATAATGTCTTATTTAAGAACTGATATAATAACTAGTATGTGTTGCACCTTTTGTGCTTCATTACTTTGCAAATTATGAACAGGTCTGGGAAAACGGACCTTACAGCGCAAAAATTGAAATCCAGATATAGGCTCCAGAACTAAGCCACCGAAAAAATACTTTCTTTCTCTATTGTTTGTCTTTTGCAGAATTAGTTTTAGTAACCCTTACTCTACTATGCCTGTGCCAAATTTCAAATGTCAAAACAACTTCAAAGACCCCAAGCGTGCCATGAAACGACAAGCTACTTTTTATTCTCTCTCATTCTCAAAATACAATAAACGGGAAATAGGCAAGGTTTCAAACTAGCAGCTTCAAAAATTGGCATAGCTTTGAGACTATTGCATGCACTCTATAGCTTACCTCTGGCTGAAAGTTTACCATCGCAAATAAAGCTAAGAAGAACTTCATGCAAAACTTCATTAGTCCTGCTAAAAGCAGCTGCAAGATTTAATTGTGTATGCAGAGTACGCCGTTAAGTATACGAAAATGTGGCAATTATATTTATGTTTTCTCTATTTCTGGTTCAATTGCTTTCCTGAAGGCAGCCGCGAGTTCAACTGCCAGTTTATCTGTGCATCTAAAGTTTTACCATCCAGTATTTTAGCACTAAGTGGAGGTGAATTGTAGCTTACTATTAGCATAAAAAAACTCAATTTTTTTTTTATTTGTGCCATAAGGTCCGTTTTCCTAGTCACATTCACAATTGTTTAGTAAATATTTCTTACATTTGTAATGACAGAAGAAAAGTTCAGCATGTGATTAAAATGAACTTAAGATTAGACTTTGAAATGCTGTAGAAAGTATAACATTTATTGGCTAGCGAGCGATGCGAGCAAGACACTATCAGGGGTAACACGATTAAAAAAAATCGGGGATATTTGTTTGTTTATTATATATGTGTGGACGTATGTATGCCATTTTATACTTTGACCCTTTTGTTTTTGTGTTTGCTTCATGGTCTACCCCTTCCCATGCCTCCACTAAACAGAATCTTTCAGTTTAATGATCCAGTATCATTCAAGTAAAATTTAATTGTTTACCCCTTTGTACTATGTTGTTTTTAAATGCTACAAGATGCACTTAGGTCTTAAAACATACTATTATACTCAAGTAATTCTTTAGAACTTATTGTGTTCTTCATGCTGCAAAATGTTATGGCGAAATGTTTGTATAGTAGTTAGACCCTTTACCAGACATAATTTCAAAAACTCGGCCGTCTATAGTAGCTGTGAAAGCTTGTTGTCAAAAGCTACTGTTAACTCAGATAGTCATAATGCGACCTTAGAAACTACAGAAAATACCAGTGCTCGGGAAGTTGAGGTAAGAAGTAGTTCCGTACTTGTTAGACAAAGTATGGTCACAATGGCTATGTACTTATAATTTTATAAATGGACTGATAGATTCCTCTGAAGTGTTTCGTTGGTACATGGGCTCGCTCACCATTTGGCTCAACATATCAGTCGTATATAATATATTACTGAAATGTCATGTATTTTTAGAGCCTGATACTACAAAAATTTCACACAATATTATGTCATTTGAAACTACATCAAGTTCTAATGAAAGTTCTAAAGAAAGAAATGAGAATTCTGGACTAAACTCAATGTGTCTTTCAAAGGATGAAGAAATTCTACACAGCGAGGGTTAGTTGAAAAGTAATAATTAGTTGAAGAAGTAATAATTAGAAGATTCATCCAGGGAGCCATGAAAGCTAAATGACAACTTAATTTTGTATGCTTAATGTAGACATAAAATTACAGGAAAGCTATGAATTTAGAATACACTCTGAGTAAAGGACTTGATGATGACATTAGTCACTCATATCGAAGTGTGTGCAATGAATTTTAATGGAATGGGCTCAAACAGGTTACTATAGTGTGTCCAAGTTAGGTTAACCACACACAAAAACTTTGACATTTTTTTACAAAGGCAGTTACACATCTGAGGTTTACCCAATTGATTGCCCAATTGATTACTCATGCTAGATTAAGTTAAAAATGTCAACTCAATATTCTCCAAAATTGAATGGACATGCCATTTCCGACTTAATACAAAGTTTATAAAATAGAAAAATAAACATGATTTCCACTTCACATGAACTTAGTCATGGAGTTTGGCTCAATTGATTACATTAAAAGTTTTCCTTAAGTTAGTAAAAGAGAGCTTGTCTCTTCACAAGTGGCTGCTTTTGCTTTTTTAGCCTTTTGCTTCGTTCCAGTCTGAGCCGAGTGCACATGTACACAGAAACATGCTAGACAAAGTCATCTGTTGTAGCTCAAGGGCTCAGTACAGTGTGATGTGCAGGTAGATTAAATTGTCTGTCTGTTTATTGATACCAACTTTTTGGCCTATATTTAGCATAACCTTGATGTGAGAAAACACCTTTCTTTTATGGACCATGATTGGGAATCTTCAAAATAATATGCTTGTCGATCAGTGATGAAAATAATGATGACAGTGATGTGTGTATTGATGAATAGGTCATGAACTAAATGGTAAGTAAAGAATCCCCATTTGCTGAATGGAAAATATCATCACATTCAGTAGAAGGTGATAAAATGAGGGCTATTGTACCTAAATGCAGGTCGAGTCGACAAGGAAAAAACAACAAAACAGTTTCAAAAGGGATAGTGAAAGTTTTAAAACACGTAAGTTTCAAAAGGGAAGGCAAAACTTTACAGAGCATACATTGTAAGTCCCCACAAAGCAGTTCACAATCGTGATAGAAGGACAGAGAGCCTGAGAAGCAGGAGAGATAGACAGAGGAGGAGAAGGGACTCCTTGGCTCAAGAAGAAGGAGCTGAAAAAAGGAAAGGAGGGGTATAAGAATATGAGATGTTTCAGGAAGAAAGAGAGAAGGAGAGGAAAACTGATGTGACTAAATCAAGCTGTAGAGGATAGTAATAATGAAGAAAAAATATCTTATGGTACAGAAAGTTATTACATCGAGTGCCACTGTCTGGTGGTACACTTGCCATGATCATTAATCTACTCGCATGTCAATTGTTATTAGTTCGCATAAGTAAATTGCTTCCTGTTTTTTACTAAATGCATTTCTCGCTTACCACAAACTTGTGGTTGTGCCAACTCAACTTGGACATACTATATTTATTACTATGGCTGTTACGACTATTATTACCCGCTCACACATGTATGTTGAGGGTTAATGAAGCAGTGCAATATTACTATTCAATTAATCTTCTATCCCTAATTATATCCAACTATTGTAATAACAAATTTTCTCTTATTATCAGCCTATATTGTTAATTAAAACTTAACCCAACGTTTCGACTTCTTGCCGAAGTCCTCTTCAGCGGTCAAATGAGGTCGAACTGTCCGTGGTGTTATAATACACACAGCAAGATTTCTAGAGGTAACGTTTACTGTTTACATCCTGGGGGGTGATTTGCATACAGCATAGATAGCCAGCATCCTAGAAGCTCTAAATCTATGTCTCTGTTAAACTTGTTGTTGTCGGGTGTCATCTGTATGTGTAAAGCTTCCTTGATCTTTAACTCACGATTCTTACTGGTTCTGTCTACAGCTCTCACAACTAAAGCTTGAATGTACACATCAGTGTCTCCTGCATCAATTACTATAGGATCGCTGTAACCAGCACATGTAAGAGTAGTATCAACTTCACCTTCACTCAAGCTGTCCTTGGTTTTCCCAGGTGACGGACTCATGCAGTTCACTTACTGCGTAGACCGTGTCTGGTTGACTTAAACTGTTCTGAAGTCTAACCTTGAGACTTTCTTGTGGCAAACACTGCAGTGAATCATCATGAATTTGCAAACTATTAGAAGCAGGTTAGCTGGCTTAATATATACTTTGGGTCACCTTGGCCAGAATATGCAAGCTCAATCCTATCAGGCAAGTGGAAAGCTAACAAGCTACTTGTAGCAAGATGCTGATCGTGTACAGCCAACTTGTCTCTACACATACATGCTGAAGTGCATTCTTTGTAAAGAATTCGCTACTGCCTGTACAAAGAATGTGATTCAGGTTTTAGGTCAGAATAATATTGGATGGTTTGTTCATGAAATGTTAATTTCTATTTACTTTTACTGCCAAAGAGCTAGATCTCTTTAGCTTATCTAAAGTTGATACGTCTACAAGTTGACAGCTCACATGAAGGTATTTGCCATATGGTCTGAGCTAGGTAGAAGTATTATGTCAATTCTTATTCAATTTTTACCACATCATCTTTAAATATCAACCTTGTTTCTTTTCTGTTCTCTGGTAATGCAGAGGCGGATCTAGAGATTTTAAAAGGGGGATTCTTTTTTAAGGCAATAACCATGCCCACCTAATAGTTTGAATAGTGTTAATTAAAGATTTAATTGTAACGTTATTGTAATAAAAGTTACAATGTCAAAATTAAATATAGCTTGCTGAAAATCAATAAACAAAGAAATGATCACAAAAGAAAAATATTGCATTTTTTGCTACAGTTGAATTCTGCGATTACTAGCTACCTTGAACTTAAATACAATGTCATCTATATCTAATTGAAAGTCCTTGTGTACACTCATTAATACTAAAGCTGATAGCCTCTCCTGACCCATGGTACTCCTTAAACTTGTTTTTACCCTTTCCAGGGTGCTATTTGCCCTCTCATTTTCACATGAGGTGACTGGTAATGTGCAAGCAATCCTTAATAAAGTATATTATATATTGGGGAAAAAACTGCATCACACTGTTGAATTGTCTCTCACAAAGAATATGGGAGACAAGTTTGGTGAAGCCACTTGATTTTCTACCTTGATAATTCAGTGTCTACTACAGATGAATTTGGCAGGTTATCATGATAAAACTTGATTACTTCATTCAAATTTAGTGCAGAGTCTTGGCAAAGAAAAGTTGAGGGACTGGAGAGTGAGTGAGCACGACAGATTGACCAGGCGTTGAAGAAGATCCAGCAATTAAAGAGAGAGCAGGCTCAGTAAGCATGACAGATGGCTCAGGCTCTTCTTCAACCTCTTTATCAAGACTCAATCTGCTCCTTCTGATATATATATATTTTTTTTTTTATATACTACATACATACATTAAAATACAAAACCATGCTTTGATAAGATTACGTATAGTCTCAGAAAGTATTTAAAAAACTTACTTTGTAGGAGGAGAACAGGACTTTCTGCAAAAACAATCTAATTTTATCTGGCTCATGTTGATCTTCAGGTGCTTCCACCAATTTGATCACTACTACCAACTAGTAAACCTCGAGCTTCAGTGACACCTTACCAACCGTGTCGATTTGCCAACTAAGCAAATGGCTCGGGCTTCTCGCCTTCATAGCCGTGTCGATATGTCTGTACTACAAAGGGAAGGCTTGGGCTGAAAGCATAGTCGGTAAGAGGTTTATGACACTGGAAACAACTAAAGGTAATAGTACAGTAAGGTGGGTGTAAAGAAAGAGGGGTTTCGGACGAACCAAGTCGAACCCTACTGGATCCGCCATTCTAATGGACATTTTTTATGCTAATGTTAATGAAACAAACTGAAAGTGAGAATACTTTGATAACATTAGTTATGTGCTTACTGTCTAAAAGAACAATGTAATATTTAATTGAATCCTAACATCAACTTATTAGAGATCTGTTATTTAATATAGCTAATAAATACCATGAGCACAAAGTTACTTTTATGAAAATTCACTGTAAAAATAATATTTTTTTGAGATGTATATTTAGTACTGTGATGCTATAATTAATTGAATGTTGCAACTAATGTAAAATCATTGCAACCAAATTGTCTTGGTATTTATATTATACATTTCCTGTTTTAGTTATTGTAGCTAGATTTATTACATTTAGATTTGGACTACAAGCATTGTTTAAACAAAATAGAATTCAATTGTAAGTGTATTTAATATGCTATTATTTGTAGAAAACTACACTATATTCTTTCGAGCTCTCCGTCCAGATGATAATATTCATAAATCTGAGCTGCAAAAAGATACAATAAAGATAATAGATGAATATAGTCAAATTCGTGATGGCTTGCACAAACACATTAAATCTAATACAGAGGCAATTGATGACCTACGATGGACTCTACAAGATTGGATACACTGTGGAACTATTGAGAAAAATGATCGTTTTCAAAATATCACCAAAGATGCATTGGAAGATTTTAATTTCAGTAGATTATGGCGCATATTCTCCAGCTACTGTTCTTTCTTTAATTTCAGGCTTCTTGAACGCGTTATATCAAATACTGATTACAAACATGGCACGTTAATGATAGATACATACAAAACAAAATTTGCTGATTATATCAAGAGAAGAGTAACTCAGTGTCCATCAAACATCAGGATGAAAGGGAAAGATCACATTGAACTGTTTGTTAAACTAGACAAGCCTTATGCCAATTGTAGAATGGAACATCTCAAGAAACTTGGTGAAGATATTTGTGAGATACTCAAAGCTGAGCCAGAGAAGTTACAACTAGAAGGAGTTCAGAATGGCTGTATTTGTGTTACTTTTCACTTACACAAGTCAGCAGTACCAGACGGTTTCTCTTTAACAAGGCAGCAAATTCAGCAACTTAGTAGTCTTCGATATGATACTGCTAAAATACTAAAGTTAGTTTGTGGAAGAGAACATTATCCCATTAATGCTCCATATGTCAGTAAGTCAGATTTGTAAATATTTACTCTGTAAATTATTGCACTAGACATTCTAGCCTAAGGTAATTTATGTTAATATCTTTTGTATATAGAAAATGATTCAAATAATTGGTCTGTAAGCAAAGTGCCAAGTCAGGTAAGATGTATTGCTTCATTTGATATATCATTCTACTTTCTAAAAATGTTACTTGAATCCTTTATTGTTCTTTTAGAAAGAAATCATCACATCTGTGTATAAATTTAAAAGTGCATGCTATGAACATTCAATGCTACTTAAATGTCACTCAAAATTGCATATGGCAGCATCCAAAGGAAATCTGGGAGCTTTAAAGAATTTGATTAAAGCATCAGACTACTCTGTCACTCAATTAGATGAAGATGGGAATGCAGCAATACACTGTGCTGCACTGAATGGACATTTAACTATAGTCAAATATCTCATAGAAGAATGTCAGGTGGATCACACTACACTGAATTCTAATAAATGCTCACCTCTTCATCTGGCTGCTGCAAGAGGAAATCTACTGATTGAATATCTTGTGATAGAGAAAAATCTTGATCCATTATCTCCAGATATTTATGGGTGGACTCCAATACATTATGCCACTGCAGCAGGTCATTTGGAAGTAGTTCAGATGTTATCAGAAAGTCCAGATTCTAGACAACACTTGATGGAGAATACACTAAGTTACAAAAGCATTGAATACAACATTGCACACATTGCCATTAATGAAGGACATTTAAATATAACTAAATACTTTATGTCTGACAATACATCCATTGAAGATTCTTTGTCTTTGCTGCTATCAGTTTATCACTTCAGTATAATGAAATATCTGTTAGAAACCTTCAAATACACTCAATTGAGTAAACAGTGTGCTCTATTTACTGTAGCTGCTGCAGGCAAAGTAGACTCAGTCAAGTATTTAATTGATACTCACAATTGTGACCCTTCTTTAAGAAATGATCTTGGTAATACTCCACTTCATGTAACAGCATTTTATGGACAACTGGATTTAGTAAAGTTCCTTATTGAGGAAGAAATCTGTGATCCAAATGTAGTAAATGAATGCGGATCAACTCCTCTTCATTTATCTAGTGAAATGGGACATACAGCAGTAGTCAAGTATCTAGTAGAATCACATTATTGTAGTCCCTATGAGAAAACTATGGATCATGACTTACCAATACATCAAGCAGCCTTACGTGGACAACTTCAGGTTATAAAATACTTTATTGAAGACATTCATATTGATCCAACTGTAAAAGGAGAGAATGAATGGACAATTTTACATTGTGCTTGTCAAAGTGGCATAGTTGAAGTAGTGCAGTATATTATTGACAATCAGTATGTAGATCCTATGGTTAGGAGTACAACAGGTGCAATGCCAATACATGTAGCAGTTTGCAGTGGTAAATTATTAGTCCTAAAATATTTCCTTGAAGACTCAAAGTTTGATCCAAATATTAAAGGGATATATGATTTGAGTCTTTTACATTATGCCAGTCAAAGAGGACAGTTGCATATTATAAAGTATCTTATTGAAAACCAGTACATTAATCCTATGACAAGAAATTTACATGACGATACTGCATTACAACTAGCATCATTATATGGAGAATTGCCTACAGTTAAGTACTTCATAGAGACTTTACATCAGGATCCATTTATTAGAGGAAGGATGGGAAAAACACTCCTACACTCTGCCAGTGAAGGTGGTCACTTGCTTGTAGTCAAGTATTTAGTAGAAATTCATCATTTAGATCCTATAACTCCAGACACAAACAATGACACATGTCTCCATATGGCAGCGATAAATGAAAAAATGAATATCCTAAAATATTATATTGTGGACCAAGAACATAGTCCAAATGTCAAGGGATGTAATGACCACACTATTCTACATGTGGCATGTGGATGTGGACATATAGAAATAGTCAAGTTTTTACTACAAAATTCCGTGGATATCACAGCTACTAACAGATACAACAATACCCCAATTCATGTAGCAGTGAAAAATAATCAATACAATATTGTGAAATACTTCATAGAGCAGGAATTAAATATTGATCCTAATATCACTGGTGATTATGAGAATACTCTCTTGCACTCTGCTAGTGATAAGGGTTTGCTAGATATAGTCAAGTATTTAATAGAGACTTGCCATTGCGATCCAATGGCTACTAATTCATATAACAATACTCCTCTTCACCTAGCTGCTATGAGTGGAAAACTTGAAGTTCTTAAATACTTCATAGAAAACTTGAACCTTTCCCCAAACGTTAGAGGTCAGAATGGTGAGACACTCCTTCACATGGCCAGTGCTGGTGGTTACCTTGATGTAATTCAATACTTAATAGAGTTCCAACATTGCAATCCAATGATCACTAACAACTTGAATCAAACGCCACTTGATTTAGCAGAGCAGCATGACCATTCCCATGTTGTCAGTTACTTGCTAGAGAATTTGGAGTACATTATGACTATGGAGAAGTCATTATCAGATACTCAGTCATCTAGTGGCATTTTAAAGGACACATTTCCCAATACTGAAATTGAAGCTACTAGAGATACTTCTTCCCCACAGCTTCCAAAACTTCGACTACAACGTAAAAAACATGATGTTAGAGATATTCTGTATAATATTTCTACATCAATAGAGCACTCTAGTGATAATATTAATCCATCGTATGAGAAGACCAGCAGTACTGATGATTACACTGAAAAACCAGATAGTGTTCGAACCCCCTAAAATATGAATATTCTTCTTTAGCAAGTAGACAACATTTTCTGTAATGTAGTATATAATATTCGTTCATTGACTGCTGTTTTAATGAACAAGAGTTTTGGCCAGTTCCTCAATACAGCTAATGTGTTGCCTTTCTTTAACATTAAATCATAAAAGTTGCACAAAATAGTGGTAACTATTGACAGGTATCATGAAAGCTTGTTGAAGTTTAAGCTCTAAATTGGCATAGGGTCAATTATTTGTATGCTTTGCTGCAAGTCTTTCTGAATGTGCTTAGTTGACTTACAAGTCTAAAGTTTTCAGAATGGCAATTAATTTAATTAATTGTAATGTGATAAAGGTAAAACATTAGGATGTTTTTATATTATATGGATAACAGACTCTCAACACCATTTTTTCCACTGATAAGGTCAGTTTGGGATAAAAATCATTTTGTTTTGCCAAAGTTAATTGTACATAACTAATGGTTGTAAGTCATTTAATTTCAATGCAAATTAAAATTGCGAAGCAGGTAAATACAGATAGCCCTAAGACATTCAGTATTTTGTCGTGATGACATGCTAAGATTTGGAGAAGAAAACTGTAATATGTAAGTATTGAGTGTGGAGATTTTCTCTGTCTGAAAACTGTTAGAGTCACATCAAAAACTATTCCTACAAGACTATAACTGCATGGTAAGCATTTTGTATTAATAAGTAACAATTTTATCATTATTATTATACAGTTTTTGCTCCATTACCTACCTGAGAAGAACTTGCAACAATAATTGATGGATAAGAATCTCACTTGCACACATTGTAAATAGTAGAATAGTCCTTGACTGAACATTACATTGTATAGACTATCAGCTATTTTACCTTCAATTTAAAGAAGTCCAACAATATGCATCCTACTCTGAAGTGCTATAATTTCCTCTCTTCTTATTTATACAATATATAATAAGTAGCTAATATGTAGCTTAGAGGACGGGTTTGATCTATAAGTACTTTAATACTTTTAGTGCCTGTCCTACTTGTAATGAATCAAAACAATTATGCAAGTAATCTTCCGATTAACGGCGAACTAAAATTTGTGATTGCGCCTCACGTAACGTGGCTGCATTGCCATTCTCACGAGACAATAGGCTGATTCATAGCTTAGTGGGGGGTCCACACAAAACCTGAGCTAGGAGGCAAACGGTAGAAGATTGCCTTTCTGGCTGCAGATGATTTTACAGCTTACTAACTCGTCAAAGATCTTGGTGTTGGGCCTGATGAAAGCGAACATATTGCATAGCAATTGATACGTTTGATCACCTACAGTGCTAAGAAGTATAGCCACTTTTTTTTCTATCGTAGTAGACTCCCTTGGCAGCCTATATATCCTTTAGGTTTCAGCATCAAATAAATAATACTGTTGCCATTGTTTAGCATTTTTTGTGTATCTTTCTGTACTATTAACTGAAGAAGGCTCCATGGAGCAAAAATGTCTTGATTAAATTCAACATCAGATATCTTTGAATATATACCACAAATAATTCCGTTTAGTTGATCCAACACTAAAATGGCCTGAAATATCATGATTAAGATGCAGAACTTTATTACGCAAAGGCTTGCGAACCGCATCTGCATGAGCAATTCTCCCACTCGTGGTTGTCCATCACATTAATATTCCTTCTACAACTATAAAGCATCGCTTTTTCCCTTTCTCAGCCCATGACCACAACTGTGCTATGAAATCATCTAGATGCAAACCAATCAAGTCTGCTGTAGAATATCCACCATCAAACGTTATTGTTGGGACATCAAGGAGTGTGGAAATTGACTTAGCTGTTTAAGTATAGTGCCATCACAAGATAAAAATATCATCAGCAGCTGGTGGAAAATAATTTGAATTTGGCACAATATCTTCACAAGAAATGAATCAACTGGTAAACTGGATGTATTAGAGTTATCATGCCCTAACACGGGATTAAGCTCATAAGACTCAACACCGTCAGAACTATCAAGTGCAGAAGGATTACAGCCTTCCAATACTTGCTGCATTTCATGCTCATGCTCCTCCCTTTCCTACGATTTGGATTGAGCATGTGTTAAAAACACATTCTTGGGCAGATTCTTAGCAGAGTATAAAATATGTCACCAACATTCTCACTCAATGAAACACTGCCTGGAGGCATGTCATCCCAATTACCAATGCAAAAATAAGCGGTAATTTCCTTAATTACCCTAGTTCAAGATGTCTAATTAAGCTTTTGTCTTCTAAATGTTTCAGTCGAGAAAAGAGTAAAGCCTTAAGTTTGTCCTTTATACTCCAGCAACTGATAGGTGGAGAGAAACTAGTTGAAAATAAGAGCACTCAGTAAGATAGAACTAGAATGGAAGTAGGATGGAATTAGGATGGAACTAGAATGGAAGTAGGATGGAACTAGAATGGAATTAGGATGAAACTAGATTGGAAGTAGGATGGAATTAGGATGAAATTGCAATGGAAGTAGGATAGAAATAGGACAGAAGGTAGAGGCCTAAAAAAACACCATATTAGGTCTACATCAGTTGCAGAATTTGGTACAAAGGACTTCTCAGATTCATAATAGCAAGCTGTCAATTTTCTTGACTGATTAATCGGAGTAGAATTTCTGGCAAAAACACGAAAAGCTCAAGTTTTTTACTCTTTACACTTAAAAAAATTCTTCCAGTGGATAATTTGCATCAGCCACAACATGTCTCCATACTTCACTTAACTCAAGTCGATACTTTCAAAATGTCTATCCCATAACAAGTCGGTATGTGATACATTACGAAAAAAGTGAGAGAATGTGAAGACTAATAATTGTAGTTGCAAAATCAGAGAAAGTCCTCAACATTCACAATGGCAGCTTCTTCAAGGATTACACAGCTTGCTACTGGTAGTTGAGCCTGCACTGCATATCAATCATTCAATCAGCAGCAATGCACTCTTTGACAATGAAGATCACTAAATGATAGGGTATATGCCTGAATTTCATGATGAAAAATCTTCAAGATTTTACATCTTGATTATGACATCCTAATAATAATAGCTGTCAGCAAACAGGCCAGCATTGATTTAATCCGATGAAGTGAAGATCATAGGACACAGAATAAGATAGCAATAAATTCCAGCAAAGCACCTAACTAAATAGATAGCTACTAGCTATAGTAAAGAAGTCAAGCACTTGCTGATTTCAACTGATTAAATGATGACTAACAACACATGATAATAACTGCCAGCATTCAATATACCACTTGGATAATAGAGAAATGAGCTGGAGTCCAGACCTGCATGGAGGAATCTATGCATTGTTGCAGTATGTGTGGCACACCTGTACAGAACTAGCCTCAAGCATAGCTCATTAACTTAATTCTCTAGCTGTACTTGATCTACTCGATTTGTGACTACATAATTGTAAAAAAAAATGTCCCTGTGCTAAATTGTTCAACTTAGCTACAATATTAGTTCCTTTATTACTTGTAATTTATATAATATACCACAACTGTAACCTTGTAAAATGAGAGTTAATAGCCTATTCATGATGAGGAGACAGTCCAAGGCATATAAATGTAGATGTTGATCAAGTAGGCCAAACTTCCCACCCCAAAAAATAATTAGAACAAACAATATAACTAACCACTACAAATTGAGGAATTTAGCAACTGTCACAATGACGCACCAAGGGTGTGAACCCTCAGCCTCATTATACACTAGTTAGCGATTAAAAAAGCCAAAATAATAACTTATTTGGAGTAGTATCAACATGAATATGCCAATATGTATGTTCGCGCACGTCGATATATGGAGCTTGAGAAAGTTTGAACCTGCAGACGTTAACGCTGTCTTCGTAAGAGAAGTTTAACTAGCGACACTCACCTCATAACGGGGAAACTCCAAGCACTCCGATAAACTGCTGAGAATAATGTAATGCATAACTACCTCGAGCGGCATAGAAATTATTTGCTCACGTGAATACGGAGGGGCGCTACCAGCACTCGCAATTTATTGATGACCAGTGGCTGACCTCACCATGCATAGCTTGTGGCAAGATGACCTCTTGAGCTGAGTGAGCTGTGGCTGACCACACTATAACTTGTGGCAAGATGACAGAGACCTGAGTGATCTTGACTACAATTAGCTGATCTTCACATAAAATACTTGCAAAAAAATAATAAATAGTTTCTATATTTCTCCCTCTCACTAAACAAATAAACAAAATCTCCCTAAAAAAATAATAATAAATGAATAAATAAATACAAATAAATAATTAAATGAATACAAATGGATAGGTAAATAAGAAAAAAAATTCTGAAAAACATAATAAATAAATAAAAACAAAACTGGTACTATATATTATATTATCCTTCACACATACATGTAGTTTATTTTTCATGTCTTAAGAAACCAAATTAAGGAAAACTATCCAGTCTCATCACACTTCAAGAATCTTAGAATATTTATTAGAGAACATTATTATGGCCTCTAATAAATACTTCCAATGGTACTAAAATTATAACTTAGAATTCACCTTTTAGCTGCAATTGGAGCTACATTCTCCAAACAGCTGCAATTGGAGAGCTTTATGACCTCTAGTGCAGAATGATCCACTACCAGACTAACCTTACTACTATAATTAGCTGGGGAAAAATAATTCCTCATACAAGAAAGCACAAACACACAGACACAAACATACAGATTGTCAATTTTGCTCTTTCTTGCGAAACGAATAATAAAATAATACATGTACATTGAAAAAAATATGGACATAACTTAGAGATACAAACTGTGGTTATAGCTGAACCTCACATATTTACACCTCGACCACAGACCACACTAAAATTGGTCATATTGTCCTCTCACGTTATACAAAGTACTCCCCTAATTCTGACCCAAATTAAATAATCACTGAAATTACATCTATGCTGTGATTGTTTCATCCTTATTAGGAATCATCAGTATGATATAATCAATATGAAGTCATGGGTGATAATGTACTATAATAATCTATATGACAATGTAGCGGAATAATTATTAAAATATTATAGGATACACCCATAACTTGATAATGATAAACATAGACAATCGCCATTATTTAGTGTGTGCATTTTTATGGTGATCGTCAAACTTTCCTTACCTGTTATATGCTCATTATTCTTGATGTTCAGTTGGTAAAGCAGTTCAAATAAATAAGGTCTTACTTTTAAGTATTTTTTAAAGCTAAGGCTTAGATTATCTACAGCAATGACTACTGCACAATCTGAACATTGTTGGAATCATGACATTACATTTGCAGACTTTGTGCACATAGTGGAGTCACATAGAGTGAAACCACAACCATTGTGGTAACTGTGTACCACAACATCACCAGACTCACATAGGTGAGAACTTGGACATTTGCTGTCTCTGAGGACTATAGCATACAGTCATGATAGTTTGCCACTCACTGAGTGGGAGTATTGGCTCTGACTTGCGGCATTGGTTCACAAACACCATATCAAGTCGCCCAACAAGAACAAAATTGTAACAGGTCAGAGCTGGCTAGGTGCCGACTACAATGCTACTGTTCAGCTCAGTGTATCATAGATACATATGTGCTAGAAAACGTATTATAACTCTAATCACTCGTGATCTAAAAATAACAGGTATTTCAGTGGGTTTTGAAAAGCTTGAGTACAAGGAACAGTGCCGCTGATCTAATGAGAAATTTGATAGGCATATTTGAAGGGAAAAAAAACTAAATCAGTGTAAAAAAATGGCATAAATTATCTGCCATTTACACGTTAAATGGTTTAGAGTGTCAGTTTTGATTTAAGACACACACGCACACACTTGTGAACCATTTCAAGTGTTCCCAATTGTTGGACACACTAATTTCAGCATTACTAGACATCTCTCATGTGTTCTGTCTAAAGACAAGAGTACTGGGTTGGCAAACCAGTCACTGAGTGAGAGATCAAAATGCATTTTGTAATAGCAGTAATGGTGCTTATTTTGGTACCAATTTAATTAAATGTAGTGGGGACCATTTTTGTAATGTCCCAGGACTAAGGTACATTGCACCTGACTTTAGCATACTACTCTTTATTTCCACTACACACAATGAACTAAATACACAGTAGTTATAAACTTACCTGAAGAGGTGTTACAAGTGCACAGATTTACAAAATCATACTGCATACTTTGCCGAACTTATTGAACTGCAGTAATGACATCATAATGGTTGACAGCATGGCGAACATACATGGCCATTCGAGAATCACTGTAAGTGGAGACATCAAACTGGCCATGCATGTTGGATGAAATGTGCTTGCTCCACCCATAATTAGTATCATAAGTATACACGGCAGTATTCAAGAGGTTGGACAGCACCATAATCTCCACTTCTGAGCCCCAAGTTCTGTCACAGTCCATTTTAGTGGCAGAGATGTATTGGTGGATTCCATCTGTTCTGGACTCAGCACACGATGACCCATTGCTGTTCTCTGACACTTCTCCAATGGAGCGCAAATGCTGCAAAAGGGAAGAGACTTGACTTTCCCACAGGCTTGTGCCAATGGTTCTCATGTGTCGTACAATAGATTGTCTAACTTGTACGTGCTGGTCTTCAGAGCCAGTGATGATAAATGAGAAAGCTCTAAACATGCAATTTCCATCACCACTAATGCTTTTGAATCCAGTGGGGCTAGTCAATGGAGTGCTCAGGCTGCCTGGCTCTATTCCATTCGGTCCTTGATACTCCAATCCCAATTCCTGACAGGTTCTCTGCTGCCACTCCACATCACCAGGATGGTATTTAAAGCAGTCATTGTTTTGTTCGACTCTGGTAATTTCTAATTGGCTTGATACTTCCTTGGCTTGATCCTTGCCAAGTGTAGGCACATTGGGTGACTGCTTTTCTGTCAGTACAGGATTTGGTAAATCACAACTCATTGCATTTTCATCAGCCTGGGCCACACATTTTGGCAAGTTTGGAATAGCAGATACAAGTTGCTGTGAAGGCAGAGACGCAAAATTGACTGTGTGGGTGATTTGACTGTGAACCTCACACGTTGAAATTTTATGCTGGATAGCAACATCTGCCTCATCAGCTAGAATGTCGGCATCAATGGCTGATGTAGTTACAGGCAATTCAGTGGGCTGAATAATTTCACATGGCATTATTTTATTGTGCAAGGATTCTAATCTTTTCTCTTCACGCAGTCGTTCACTGTGACGACGGCCACTGGCTAGATTGGCTACTCGCTGAAATGGAAATGGGGGGACAAAGAGCAAGTCTTTCAACTCTCGAACACGCGAGCATGCAACAAACGTTAAGCCAGCTGAGAATTCTTTTTTTCCGACATCAACAACAACTTTACTTAGGGTCATACCTTGGCACTTGTGAATGGTTACTGCCCACGCTAGTTTTAGTGGTAGCTGAAGTCTGGAGCATGGCTTATTGGAAGACAGCCACATGCGTCTCAATGGAATGATGGGGACTGATCCATCATGTAGAGAGGGGCCGTTGTATGAATCAAATCGTACTGTTACTGCTACAGGAAGACTTGGTGGAGATTCACCAGCACCATCATAGCAGACAGCCACAACTGTGCCGATTGCTCCGTTGACAAGACCAGCTTGCACACACAAGTTGGCAGTCAGCATCACTCTTGCTCCCTCTGCTAGGCACACTACTGGTTCTAGTCCGCCAGCATCATCAGAGGAAACATTGCTAGCTCCAGGTCCAGAATGAACTGCCTTGATCACTGCCACAGGTTGACCAATTGAACGCAATTTGGCAACATTGTACTCTGCCACTGCAGCTGTGGAGGGGAACAGATGAATAGCATTATTAAACACTGTTGGGTCATCAATTTCAGTTAAAGTTTGCTTCATTAGTTGCTTCCAGTCTGCAACTGACAACTCCCCATTTCGCAACCGCAACAGAATACCACGAAATAATTTTTGAGCCTCGTTTTCACCAGCTTGCCTCATCACTTGATCAAGAGTTATGGCATAATTGAATTGGTGATAATTAACACTGCCAAGGTCTGACAACTCTGACCTTGATACTGTTGTGTACAAGGGCAAATCCATAACAGGTGGAAGTTGTCCCCAATCTCCAATGAGTAGGCACGAGCACCCACCAAATAATTCATTGGACCTGCAAGTTAAATGAAGAGTCAAAAGTCACACACTGACATTCACAATTTAATGACTACTGCTTACCGATGGGGGAAAGCTTGACGCAATCTGCGATCCATCTGACCAAACAGTTTCCTGCCCACCATCGACATCTCATCTAGAATGATATAAGAGACTCTATCCAGTGATTCTTGGAGACTGTGAAGACTTTGCCCTTCGAGGTCTCTAAAGTCACCTCGGACTGGGATCTTCAACAAGGAGTGCAGTGTGTGGCCATGAACATTGTAAGCTGCAGCTCCAGTAGGAGCCATAATACAAAGTTTCTCTCCCAACAGCTCATGCAAGCAACCAATCAAGTATGATTTTCCTGTCCCCGCTGTTCCAGATACAATCACTTTCAGAGGCTGTTGCTGATTCTGACAGCTAAAGTGCTTATTTACAAGATCAAATGCTTCTAGTTGCTTTCCTTGCAGCTTGCTGGAGTCCACCTTTATGCTAGTCGCTGACCACATATCTGCACATTGACGCAGTTGTGCCACAAAAGAGGGCATTTCACCCACATTGTCATATTGCTTTGCTGCAGCTGTCCAATCAACTTTGTCACATGAGGCTACAGCAGAGGCTCCCATGCTATGCTGGTGACCACACAGCAACATCCAGTCTTGAAGGGTGGCAACTGGATGGGAATCATCTTCGTCAGATTCATCCTAAAATCACAAAGTAATATAAATCACGTGAGCAAAATTAATACTATCATCCCTTACCTCATTGTGGGAACATCTTTTCTCCTGTGCAGTCTCCAGCCGCTGGATGTCATCAGCAAGTGAAGTCGGAGCATTTCCTGATTTTAAAAAACAGGCATAAGCATCCATGTAACGATCATTTCCAGCTAGCAATTGTTCGAGTTGACGAAAAGACTGGTGCAGCATAAGCTTTTGCTTGCAGTATTGCTCGTAATTTGGTCCATCTGGATCTGATGAGCAATAAGGACGTGGAATAACCAGCACTTCCTTTTTTCTGAGAATGACTGAATCCCCTTTTTTCTTTGGGATCTTGTACTTCTCAACAAATTTCAGCAGCGTAAGTTGATTGAAATCGCCTGTATCTGGGCGAGTACAGTATTGATCCAGCTGGGATTCCAGAGTCACTGGTTTATCTTCTTCAAGTTTGTCATCCACTTCTCTAGATCCATCCAAACTGAGGACCACAAAATCACGAGATGATTTAACCATAGGAAGCATGAGGAGGAGATGGCATGTTTCTTGAGCGGAAAAGTCTCTCTCGCCAACAGTGCTTGTAAGCAGTTTCTGCACAACCTTTAAAGGAGTACCATCATCATCTACACTCTTCATGATGTTGCGGTACACTTCCTGTAAGGCTGTGGATCGAGGCTCCGATTTGGTAGCATACTTGGCCACGTACTTGGTAACTTTCTGTCTGGACACCACATACTGCATATCCACATTGGCCCTCCAGGCTGACAGCTGCACTGGGTTATACCCATTCAGCAAATTGTCATTGCGCTTGGTCAGTACCACTGGTTCTCCATCGTCTTGAGAGGTGACACATGTGACGGGTTGCAGTGGCTTAGGAAAGCCAAATCTGCACTCCTGCTTGCCCTTCTTTTTCTTCAGGCAATACGATGTGGAGCACCTAGTGTGCCTCTGGCATGTGGCAATCAAGTCTACAAGGTCCTCCCCCATATCAGTCACTTCTCCATAGGACCTGTTACATACATGTGGATTGGTTTTTGGTTGTGGAACCACATTGTGCATGTTGCTTCCATCTGCAGGGATGCCAGGATTCATGGTGCTCACCAACTCATCCACATAGGCAATGACTCCATCCACAGAGTCCAGCAGTTGTGAGGAAGAGTCGCATGTAAGCAGCTTTTCTGCATCAGGAGCACTGGGTAGCCAGGCCAACCCATGCACATGTGGACTTCCACGATGTTGCCATTCAAATCTCAGCCAGTAGTCTGTGGCTCCGAGGAGATCAACATAGTACATCTCCACAAATTTAGTGATTCTCTCATAAAAGAACCAATCAGCAATAGCCGGATTATTGTTGACTGCTTTGCTGCGACTTGAGCTGCTTTCAGGATTGTCCTTGCAGATGAGACGAGCCAGTTCTGGCCACTGGCCATCAGCAGCACTGTGAGTGAAAAATATTGTCGGCAGTCCCAGCTTGTCAATCATGGCTATCAGGCGGATCCTCTGCTTGAACCAATACTGCTTAGTTCCACGAAGATTGCAGGCATAGTGCAACACTTTTTTGGTAAATTGCTCTCCCCCACAGTCGACAATACTTTTTAGTTCATCGAGTGACAAATGTGCGTCTTTCGGATGTTGTTTGATGTACACTCGACCTGCCTGAAGTGCCCGCCATCGCATCTCTGAATTGAGTGCAAAGTATCGAAAGCGAGGGTGTGTTGCAAACCTGGCATCATCATATTTCACGAGGTGCTTAAAGTAGTTGCCTACTGTCACTGCACGCTCACGTGGGGCCAGAAAATCACCTGCTCCCGTAGGAAACAGAGTGGGGAAAGCACAGGACATGTAACCTTCCGTTACAAACTCATTCACTGGTGCATCGGCTAGAGGAGGCCAAGATACAGTAGTTGAAGGCATTTTTTTCTGCTTTTCTTGAATTGAATGTTTGACTGTATCTAGTTCAGTCAACTTTGGAGCGGCCATAGGAATAAAAGATTCAGTATCATAATCTTGTTCATCATGATTTTTTAGTAATGCACCATCTTCCTCATTGCAGGTAGAGGATTTAATACCGGAGTGGTTGGATAAATGTGGAAGTTCATTCAGGGCAGTGTAGTCAATGTTGACTTTGCGATAGTACTTGTTGTGCTGCTTCAACCACAGGAGTGCATTAAGCACAACTGCCCTTCTAACTTTGAAATCTCGATGAGAGTTGTCTGAGCCCTTTTTCCTCACAATCAGTATATCTAATTCCTTGGGAATTCTCGGCAGGCTGGTGGCAAAGGCCGTGATGTCTTGCGGCAGGTTAATGACATGACCTTTGTAGCCATACTGTCCATGAGGTAGGCGATAAACAGACATTATAGGAATCACTAATGATATCAACATTTCTTCCACTTGTGACAACCCCTGCAAAATAATAATGTTACATAAAGTCTATATTGTGTTAATTGTAACATTATATAGTATCACAATAATTGCTAATATTGCCAAAAAATATATTAGTTTTCATTGCTTAAATGGTCAATAAAGTGTGACCACATATAAAAAAGAAAAAATTCTGACTTAATTAATAAAAAAATATTTGGTAAAAATAAATGTGAAACAAAGTTGGAAATAATATTAAGCAATAATAATAAAAAACAAATACATGGTCCAGGGGCTGATCCACTGCTAATGACAGGGAGGGCCCAAATATATTTAGGTCAAAATTTATGAAATTTAATACAGTATGTAAATGATTTGTACATTTATTTATCAATGAAAAGCATTGAAGTAGCATGTATAAACATATTTGCCTATATTGGAGCCCTTTGTTCATCATAATTTTTCAATAAACTTGGTTCAGGGGATGGAGTGGGGGAGGGGGGCTGGCCCCCTTTTGGTTCCTCCCCTGTGGTCACATAGTCTATGGCACTATTATTAATCATGTGTGTTTACTATAAAAGTATTATAGATAATAAAGTTACTTACCTGTAATTCAGCTGGTACTGGCCCTGGACTCATGTTGTTCTCAGCTGAAAATAACTTGGGAATTTTCTTGTCACGGAAGCATCGCCGACATTCAGTACAATTACTTGCCATCTGTGTGCCTGGGAAATGTTCCAAGCATATAGAGCAGATTGGTGACTCTATTGATGACATTGACTCATGGAAAATTTTTATTTTTTCCTTCAAAAATACATCATTCAACAATGGTACGAGTCGGTTACCGGAATTCTGCTCAGACACATATTTCTTAGATAGTCTAACAGACCTCTGTTCTGGTGTCTCTATTTCAAGACGCTCTCGCTGACGAGTGCTCATTCGTTCTAATCTAGAAAGAGAGTTTTCAAGGGTTTCAGCTTGCAAACGCTGCTTTTTGTTCTCCAGTCTGGCCTCTTTGTTTACTAAAGTTTCGTTACAAAGGCGGTTCTGCTGATTCATTTTCAGATGCTCTAGCCTGACTTGTTTTTCAGCTTCAGTCTCAGCAGTAAGCCTCTGATGTTTATTCATTTTCAGCTGCTCTACCCTGACTTGTCTTTCAGCTTCAGTCTCAGCACTAATCCTAAGCTGCTGATAGACCTTCAGTTGCTCTAGCCTGGCTTGTCTTTCAGATATAGTTTCAGAACTACGCCTGTGCTGCTGATTCATTTTCATTTGCAGCAACCTAGCTTGTCTTACAGCATCTGATTCAGCCTCAAGATGTTGGTTCTTTAGGATCCTCTTATTCTGCAGGAAAGCTTCTTTTTGTTCTAGGGATTCAGCCTTGAACAGTTGCTGTTTATATTCACAAGCATTCTGTAATCTTGAGGTTCTTTGAACCATAGATTCATTGGCTAATGCAGCTTTTCTTTTATCCAGTCTATTTTTTTTTTCAACTGGAGTTTCTGCAGCACGTCTGGCTCTGTCTCTACAGTTTCTTTTTCTTCGCCGCTCCTCTCGCTCTAGATCAGTTTCAGCCAAGCGTTTGGCTCTCAGCCTCTCATTCTTTTTGTCAAGCTTAATCCTTTCCTCTTGAACACTCTCAGCAGTAAAAGATATATCAGGTTTGGGTAGTTCCATGGCTCAAAATAGAACTGTACAGATGAAGAAATTTTATTCTGAAAAGAACTAAATAACTTAGAAATCAGTACTAACCGCGGAAATAATTTCCATAGTAACAGAAAACCGCTTTTATGCAAAGCCATTTAAATATTTGGTAAAGTACACGTACCGTAAAAATTAAAAAAAAAAAAAAAGAAAAAGAAAAAAGAGCCAGAGTTTTTTTAGCTAACAAAAAAGAAATTAGGTACTTACATACTAGTAATAGCTTCTATAGGGTTACCACTACAGTCCGCTCTTGACAACCAACAAGCGGCACTACAGTAGAAAAATCAAAAAGGCGAAATTTGCATATTTAGCTAACAAATATTGAATTAAGTACTTACCTCAACTTCCTTCGAGTAGTAGTAGCTTCCTTAGCATTAATACTACGGTATTCTGACTACCAATGGCTCTTGACAACCAACAATCGGCACTCCGCGTCCCTCCTAAAACGGCGAAGTTTTGAAATTAAATCTGGAAAAGGGTCTTCAATGCCATAGTAACGGGTAGAATCAACTTTTTGTTTCTTGAAAAACAAGCATTTTCTCCGGAATTTTCTCACACTTTGGAGCTTAAGTATAAAGTAAGGCTTGCTTAATGCTGTAGTTTCAGAATAAACTGGGGTCAAGCCTAAAAAGCCGTGTTTTTTGGAGAAAAACGTTCCACGCGCGAGCGTTTAAATGGCATACGTACCATCCCACATACATATATACCTATAACATATACCCGATTTTGCATTATCCACCCCTAATACTGTCTCGCTCGCTACGCTCGCTCGCCAACAAACATCCCCGATTTTCGATTGTGTTACCCCTGTAAGTGTCTCGCTCGCTACGCTCGCTCGCCAACTAGCAGCTTTATCTGAAAAAAAAAGTAGAAACAAAAAAATCCTGGCTCATTAGAGGGACTTGAAAGTAAAGTGCAAAATTGTGATGCATGATCTCGGGAGGCTGCCATTTTCAAGATCTGTGTGAAAGAATAACTGACTGACTGACTGACTGACTGACTGACAAATTGAGTACTGTAACCCTCTCGCGTCTAAGCCCCACCCTCAACCAGTCTTACGTCTGAGCCCCACCCCTTAATTTTTCTCTGGTGAAAATACGTAACATTCATTATACTGCGCACGCAGAATTCTGGTAAGAGTCGTTAATTGTAAATACCAATTGAGACGGTGGGCGTGGTAATTTCTTTTGAGCCTACTCAAACAGAAGCAGTCACGCCCACAAAATTATTTTTATTGTTGCGAAATACAAGATAACTGAGGTACATAAGATAATGTGGAGGTATCTAGAGGTGAGATGAGCTAGGATGGGAGAGAAACCAGCCCAGAGCTAAAAAGTAGGTGTAGAGTCTCTCAGAATTTCTGCTTTTACTCTACAAAGCAAACAGGTGTAAGCTTTTGTAAGAATCTTTACTTGGCTTACTATAAATGTGATGTCTCTAAGCATATTTACTTTGGTGAGGTGTGGGGTTGATAGGTATCTGTACTTATTAGGTGTAAGGTTGCTTAGCATCTTTAGCTATGGCAGAAAGGTAGTTCCAAAGTTTATTTGATGTATACTGTTAAGATTTTCTTTTCATTAATATGTGTTGAAGGACCAGACAAGAACTTGAGCTTTCACATTCAGCCCTTACTACTTCGCTGAAGCTGCTTTTGCCATACAAGGACAGATTATTTATATATAACAATTATCTGTATAGTAGCTAATTTGGGATTTTTAGCTCTTTCAATTAAATTTTCATGAAACTAAAGTACAATGGTGGAAAACAGAAATCTAATTTTCCCACTTCTCCCTCCCCCAATTTCCAGTCAATTGTTAATGTTAATTTTCTAATATTCTTGTGGGATAGATAAACTTTGTAGTAAGAATGAGTGCTCTCTCTGATGAGTGTTCTTCTGTGTCATTGCACCTGCTGTTTGAGATGTAAGTGTAAGAATTGTTATATATAATTTTTTATTTGTAATCATACTTTACCAATTGACATATTTAGTCAGACATACCGTACTAATTTCACCATTGAGTAACACCAAAGAGTGGAAGGAACCTCGCTGCATTGACTGGGCATGTTTTTTCCTCACAAAACAATATCTGCTCTTTATATTTGGTCTTTTACTCTGTTCAAAAGGTAATATGGTATAAAACAGTTAAACCATGGCAACTCTCAGGATTATTGATAGATAACTGCCCTTGGAATCACAATGGTCATCAATGATAATCCCTCGAATCCATAGTTCAAGTATTACATACTCTGTAACTCCTCAGTATAAGTATATGTAATTACATCATAGCTGTGAATTCCAACTATCTGTTTTGTTTACTCGCAGTTCTGACAATCATAGTCACATTCACCACCACTCTTATTGTCTCAGTTGTATTCCTGTAACACTGCACTACTAGCAGACTTACTGTCACATCTAGAGCGAAGTAGAAACTGCTTATGGCTTTAAGTTAATCACTCAATTATTATCACTTGTAATGTTTATGTGCTTTTCTCAGGTTATATATTTACTATAATGCCATTAATTGTCATTATAGATGTATGCCTGGTACTCCACACTTCAACATAGTAGTTTTCATTTGGTTGGCTATGTTTCTTTCCAATCTGAAGAAAATCCTTCAACAAAACAATTCTAGCATTTACCTGGTATTTTCAAGCAAGTTACCAGATATGTTCACTTTCTCCTACTACAAGCTCTCCAAGTAAGTGTTCTTATACTTGTTATGGAGGTCATAACATGACCAAAATCATCATATTTTGTATTATTTAGTGAAATACTCTATAGTATTACGCATACATAACTAGTGATGTGCTTGAGCACAATGGGAAGCGAGCCTAAAACTACACTATTGTTAAACAATTGATTGCAACTTGTAACACTTAAGCTACTAAAAAAGTCATGAGTTTTTAAATTACATATATACGGAAAAGGTGTTTCAATGTCGTAGTAATCACTCGCCACAACTGTTTGAATTAAAAAGCAACAAAAAAAAGCCACATTATTTAAACATTTTCTTTATGATATTCATTAGCTTAGTAGTACTTGTAATGTACAATACTTTCACACTTAACTGAACGTGCCTACACAAGGCTTACCTTTGTGGTTAGTCTCTAGTGGACAGGACAACGAATTTTCAAGTAAATACTGTTGTAGAGCTTATAACTATGACAAATAGCTATTAACTTACCACTGCCACTAACTCGAATAGAAATGATACGGTAAGTTTTGAGTTTTAACCGCACCCACAAAAGAATTCAAAGTGGATAAACAATTCAATTTCTAGAAAGATACAGGTAATGAACGATAAACCAGAGAATTCTGTTTAGTGAAGTTTGGGATAGGTTCAAACACCGAGCTAACATAAAAATATGAGAAGGGTTAAAGTACAAATGACATACGAACGTCCAAACATATATATATACACTAGTGGTGTGCTTAAGCAATGAACCTGCCTAGTTAAAACAACAGTATTGTTACTACATAATGCTATATATTTTAGCTTAATTCATGCAAAACAGTACAATAGTAGTTGACCGTTAATTTTAGCAAACAAATACCAAATTACATTCTTACCTGAGTAATGGTAACTTCTGTAGTATCAAATTTAAGCCATTATGACTATCTGGATTACCAGTCTCACTTGACAACTAGTTCTCAGCTACATAAAAGAATGACCAGAGTCATTATTGTAATTTTCACTTACAAATATGGGATTAAGTACTTACCTCAGTTCCCCTCAAGTAGTGGTAGCTTCATCAGCATTGTTATTAAGGTATTCTGACAGTGGTAACTTCTGTAGTATCTAATTTAAACCACCCTGATCACCTCAATTGCCAGTCACTGGTGAACAAGCTCGCAGCTCTAACAAAAGATAATAGCCAGAGTTATTTTTGTAATGTTAGCTAACAAATACGGAACTATGTACTTACCTCAGCTTCTCCCAAGTAATGGTGGCTTCCTCAGTAGCCATTCTGGCTACCAGTGGCACTTGACAACCAACTAGTGGCATTTAAAGCAGCCCCAGAAAATGAAAAAGTTTTGAAATTATGTCTGGTAAAGGGTTTTCAAAGTCATAATAACCAATTGCAGTAAATTTTTGGGACTTATAAAAAACGGCAACTGCGCGTGTGTTTAAGATCATACATACTCGATTTTCAATTGTCCACCCCTAATATTGTCTTGCTCGCTTCACTTGCTCAATAACTAGTGTTGTGCTTGAGCACTAATATCAAGCAAACCTGCCAAGATAGGTAACATAAAACAACAGTATTGTTAAAAACATAATTTATATTTTAGCTTAGTTCATACCAAATAGTACAATAGCAGTTGACCGTGAATTTTAGCAAGCAAGTACTAAATTACTCTCTTACCTGAGTAATGGTAACTTCTGTAGTATACTTAAGCCATTCTGACTTCCTCAATTACCAGTAACTCTTGAATATGCTCTCAGCTACAAAAATAAAGAAATAGGCCGATGTTATTTTTTGTACTTTTAGTTAACAAACATGGGATTAATACTTGCATCAATTTCCGGAGAGTTATGGTAACTTCTGTAGTATCACATTACAGCTGTTAATGTCTAGCTACCTGAACAAGAAAAAGTCTTCAGCAAACAATAAACTAATATGTTTACATCACCTTATTATTATCTAATTATATTCATGATCCATCCAGAACCACCACAGTCTATAAGTCTATACCATGTCATCCCTGATATATGTGCTGTGAATTGTCTGCCAAAATTAGTTCATTGTAAGTTAAACCTAGCCGAAGCAGACCATGTTACCTGCTTGTCGCTTGCTGATGACTGCGAGATCTACCGTACCGGCAAAGCCACAGGTTGCTCGCCTCACACTAGCCATGGGGTGCAAACTTGCTGAAGCTAGGAATAGCTTGTGGTGGCTCTGGTCCTTCGACTCTGTACCAACCTCTAGCTAAGGAGTTTACAAGCCCTGAACGTTAGTCCTTTGAGGCAGATCTACTTTGAGTGAAGAAGCAAGATGACCAGCCAGGCTTCACCTCTCCCAGACTTCCACGAGTACCTCTACTACTTCACTCCAGGACCACTCGCCACACCGAAGTCCCAGATGCCACTTCTACCAAACAAGATCTTGGATCTCCTGCCAAGCCGAAGTACGAACTCAGCATCAACAGTCACCGATCAACTTGACAGCCAGTGGTCTCACTCAACTCGTCAGTCAGCAGTCTCACTCGACTTGTCAGTCTGTAGTCTCACTCGACTTGTCAGTCAGTAATCTCGCTTGACTCATCCAGTCAGCAATCTTGCTTAACTCATCCAGTCAGCAGTCGTGCACTCGACTCGTCAGTAAGTTGGTAGTCCAGCACTTGACTCGTCAGTTAGTCATCAGTCTCGCACTCGACTTGGCAGTATCCCTCGATTCCGGCAGTCTCCATTGGCTCCAGCAGTCTCCCTCGACTCAGCAGTCTGTCAGTCAGCAGTCTCACAGTTGATTCCACTCTTCACGAAAATCAGCACCTCTCCCTCCCAAACACTGGTTGCTTGCCTCACACTAGCCGCGGGGTGCAAACTTGCTGAAGCTAGGAAAAGCTTGTGGTGGCTCTGATCCTTCAACCTTGTACCAACTTCCACCTCAGGCATTTACGACTCCTGAACATAAGCTATTCAGACTATCTGAATTACTGGTAATTCTTGACAACATGCTCTCAGCTGCAAAAACAAAAGACTGTTAATTTTAGCAAACAAATACAATATCGCTTTCTTACCTCATTTTCTTGAGTAGTGGTAACTTATGTAGTATCAAATTTAAGCCAGTCTGACTATCTGAATATACCAGTCACTCTTGACAACAAGCACTCAGCTACACAAAAGAAAGACCAGAGTAATTTTAGCTAAAAAATATGGAATTACATACTTATCTCAGCTTCCCTCCGAGTAGTGGTAGCTTCTTTTTACCAGGTCGTACCAACAGCGAGTTTTTTTTTTATTTATGTCTGGGAAAGGGTCTTCACTGCCATAGTAATCAGTCGCAGCAACTTTTTGTGACTTGGAGAAGAAAAAAAGCATTTTCGCAGGAATTATGTCACAATTTTGAGCCAAAGTGTTAAAATAAAACTTGCAATATTATCAGAACAAGATGGGGTCAAGCCTAAAAGGCTGTGTTTTAGGAGGAAAAAGTCCCCGTGCGTGCTTAAGGGTCTTATGTAGTATGTACCATTCATATATACATATTTAAATTATATAACATACCCGATTTTGCATCTCTCTCGCTTCGCTCGCTCGCCAATAAGGCAGGCCAATAGAGTTGTATGATATGTGACAGATGGTGTGCATTTGTGTATTCTCATAGCTGCTTTAATGGAAAGTGAGCTACGGGAATCTTAAAGACTTTGCCAGTCATATGTTTATACAGCTTATACTACAGCTGTGTCATCAACTACATCCAATTAATCACTAAGTAAATTAGTCTTTATAGGCCTTTTTCCACTAATTAGTCAGTGATTATTATATCTATATCAATTAATTATATAATTATGATTCTATAAAACAAAGCCATTACATTAAGCTCTTGCCACCAGCAATATCAACAACTGGATCATTTTTTATGTCAAGAGTGGAATAATAACTTTAAATGACATTGTGCAGGTCATAGTACTACTCTTAGTAGATTATAACACAATTCATTTTTAACAAAATTCCTGTAGTAACAATCATTTCAAAGCATTCTGGTAGCTACACATACAAGGACATGACAAGATGGCATACACATATTTATGAGTTTAACACTTCGATGCATTTGATGAGGTCATTACATTTGGCAGTTAAGGCATTTCAATTCAGGGGGGAGGTGGTAGAGTAAGTTGTATTTAATTTTCTATTTCACAAAAACAAAATATACCTTTTCTTGTAATTTACAAGACTACGAGAAGTCATTTGACCTGACCTGAAAGCAATTATGGGTTAAATGACATGGCTATAGGAAGCAAATTTTGAGTACTGAGGCTTTCCTGTGTACTTTCAATTAACTTGACAGGGGCATGGGGCTGAGCCCTCTTCCAAACTTTGGAGAGCTCCAGCATTTCTAGCCCAACCCCTCAGCCTCCCTGAAATGTATTTCACAGGTTAGATATGAAGTAGTCTGCAAACCTTTGTGAAGTGATAGAAGTTCCAGTGCAAGAAGTCAATAAAAAGTAATCTGTGCTAGATATCCATGCCCACCACCCACAGCAGGGGAACACTTTAACTAACTTACACAAGTAAAATCCAGTGAATACAGGGGTTTCATGAATATGAAAAAATAAATAAATATATAACAGTGGAAATTGAATTGCGTTACCCCTGTAAGTGTCTCACTCGCTTCAAGTTGGGTAACAATCACTGCCATAAATAATCCAAAAAAAACAGTTGTCACATACACTTCAAAAAAAACTTTTATCAGATGTATTGAACTATGTCTTGCCCTGCTAACACTGCTATTAGCTTACTCTAAACCGTATTATTAGTCAAATATTTAGCGTTACTTTTGCATAAAATGATATTAGTTGTTTTATGCCATAATCTATTTTCAGACATTTTGAATCTCAATTATTCATCTGGATTTCATTTTATTATGACCTCATTTATGCACTCGGCTTAAACAAGATATTCATATCACGTAAATATAGCAAGTGTTGCAAAGTATCCTCCTATCAGAAGCAAATGAATAGTTTTATACGAAGAAAAACAAACTGGGAAATGAGACAAAGTATTGTTCTAGCTCCAGAAATGAGTCCAACCCAGGATTGTGGTGCTCTTCTATTAGGAATAGTATTGGTGTGGATTATTAGTAAAAGAAAATGGAAGCAGCCTTATTTGCAATTTCAGTGGAGAGGTTATCATAACAGCAAGTTCACATTGGCAAGGTAAGTAGATTACATGCAAGTTTTGGTCACTAACGTAATGAGTGATTTCCTTAATTTACTGATAGAGGCTCAATGGAAGTCAGAAAGCTAATGGCTAAACTTCACCCTAAATATAACATGCTAATCCTATTTAATACATTTCTTAAAAGGATATTTGTCAACTATATGAGGAATATTCAAAAATTAATACTTCCTAAACTACTTCTACTGGCTGGTGATGTGGAGTTGAATCCAGGACCATATGATGCAGGTATGTATTACTCTATTGTTGTTGTTGTGTTGTTGTTTTTCAAAAAACAGTAGCCAATAGCAAAATTTGGAACCAGGCAGCAAAAAGTGTTTAGCCCATACCAAATAATTAACTATTTCCTACCCAGATGTGGACATCTCGACATTGTAAAAAGTAGGTCACATGTTATCCCTATGTTCCATAAATCACTCAGCAAACTTCACTTCAATCAGGAGCAAGTCGAAATGTGGGGGGAGGGGTGAGGGGTTGGGATTAATTAGCTCCATGCATGGTATAATTCTGTGCTAAGCTATATTCCAACAGTTACATTTTAGCTCCATTACTTGGCCACAGTACCAGGAAGCATAATTTAACGGAAAATGTTTTTCTCTCTTTGATAGAGATGCTGGCATGCAATTATTGTAAAGAGGTGATAAGTGGAGGGGCTGGGGCCACCACAATTTCAAAGTTAGTTGCTCTTTTTCCCCCTTTTTCTCTAACCCATGTGGAGGTAACGTTTTCTAAGATGAATTTCTTTCCAACATTTTTTTTTTCATTTTCTAAGCCAGTGGCTGCAATACTATAAAATGTCAAAAGTGGAGGGGTGCTGAGCCCCCCACAGTCAAAATTGGGAGGCAGTAGCTGCCCTTCAATAGGCTGTCTCTGACATATCTGAATTTTTGTGGATGCAGCTAGGTCTTACAAAATTACCGAAGTCATTTTCTATGCGAATTAGTGGCAGTGGTAAGTTATCTTCACTTTTACGCTGTTTGTCATAGTTGTACGTCCTGGCAACAATATTGTTTTTGCTTGAAAATCCATTGTCCGATAGTCAATTCACCAAAGTAAATTGTGTTGTTATTTCCAGTGAACTGGTGTGTGTGAAATTGTTGTGTGTTACAGCTACTGCTAAAAAGCTAAGTAATAGCAAAAGGATAACAACTTTTGACTAACAAATACATATTAGCTGCCTTTATGCAACCTTTTGCTTTTACTACAGCTATAAGTTAGGGCTAGACTCAAAGCTGTGCAGTAATTCCTTAGAAATTGTGGGGGAACTCCCATTGATAGCGAACCACTGCCATCACATGCTTCTTCTCAAGTTTAGCATGTACAGTCTGTCAACTCCCCAGGTTAAGGCGCTCCATAGGTAGCCCCATAGGTTAGTAGTCTTTTGGACAGAGATAATTCCACTTTACATAAAAATGAGTACACTGAGCTTTAGGATGGTGGTTTGTATATAATATATATATATAATACTTATTACATGAGTCAGAGTGTGATATGGCGAAATATTTCACGATCAGGCTAATTTATTTTCACGAGCCAGAGGCGAGTGAAAATAAAACCTGAGAGTGAAATATCTTGCCATAACACTCTGACAAGTGTAATAAGTGGTTTATTCCACACTAGATATCTTCACTACTGTAGTTAGTACTAGAGGAAGGGTAACTCACAGCCATAAAGTTGATTGTAGGGGCTACCCACTCCCCCAGCTGATATTTTAGCAGCTGCTCTAACCCTTTTGGGTATAGGGTAAAGAGCAGGGTACACCAGAGGAAGGTAGCTGTAAAACCTAGAAAATTAAAAAGTTTGGCCTGTTGCTATAACTACAGGGGTAATGAGCTTGTGCAGTATAGCGTGAAATAACAGCGTGAAATATCGTGAGTTATTTCACGGGTCATGTACCTAACAATATCATTGTGAAGATATCTAGGGTGGAATAAATATATATTATATAAACTAGTTGTAAAAAACAACAGATGTTTAAAAAATATTTAGGGTTTCTCTAAAAAGTAGGAATTTTAAAGCCATAGTGTTAATTCGAAAGATGAGCATTACAGAACTTGCCAAAATTGAGAAAGGTGATTCTATACCCCTAAATCACTGCCTTGCCATTTGTCAACTTCAAAACTTCAGAACTTGCCATTTGTCAACTTCAAGAGTTCTGAATGTTGTCAAACACATAAGAATTAGCTTGACTTTAAGTCTTTTTTGATTCCCAGCTTATTCGAGAAATTATAAATTTATTTTAAAATTTATAAAGTTTTTTTTTTTATTCTTCTTTTTAATTTTTTTAATTTAAGGCAGTGACTTAGGGGTTCTCAATTTGGGAAAATTATGTGATGTTCATCTTTTAAACTAACACTTTGACTTTAAACCTTTTTTCCATACTTTTAAGAGCAACACTAAAATGAAAAAAGGCCTGGCACTCATTCAGCCACATGTGAGCTACATAAAATGACGTCAAAACTTGGAAGGTTAGGATGCTTCTACATGAAGCAACTGTATGCTAGTCATGTAAGGATGAAAACAGAAGAGTCTTGGACCTATGTGGGAAAATTGCTACTGGATTTATGCTATTAGTAGCCTCAGAAATGCATACAGTTTTCTTCTGGGATGACTCAAGGAGGAGAAGAAGTTGATATGGAGTAACTCAATTTTTGAAAATTTTATAATTTTGATTGTGAATTATTGTTGACTGAAACCATGGATGTAATGTGAACTGAATTTTGTATTACCCCTGTGGGAACAGGTAGTCAACACTATATATATATGTATGCAGAGGGTAGGACTCCAAATGGAATTGGTGCAGCCATTATAACCTCATTCACTTCACCACACCCACTCATTGATTAAATTAATGAAATAAAAAGACAATAAAAGAGTGTATTTTTTTATTTTTAAGTCTATACTCTGAGTCTTCAATAAATTCAATTTCTACTGCTATTGCTCCAAATAATAAACCAGTAATGAACTTCTTTTGGATCGAATTTAGGAGTGGGCAATTGAAAATCGGATATACAAATATATATATGTATGGATTGTACATATGCAACCATTTTGGGGGAAATCGGCCAAATTGCGGCATCTAAAGTTTTCTTTTTTTTCTTCTACCAATAGGTTGCATGGGGTATTGGGGTTCCGTCCTCCTAATTTGGAAGCTGTAGCACAAGTCATCTTCACCATACGTACTACAACACTAGTCTTTTTGCTAAACTTATTATTGCTGATTTCAAAAAAATGCCGCGTAAGGGAGTTGCTAAAGCCAATAGATTTTTTAGCAACACTCCGTACACTAGTCCAACTGGCTAGTGTTTCTAGCCTCGTAGCATGAGTTCTAAAGCTCGCCAGACCTTACAACTGCACCATAAGCTAGAGCTAACTAACGTTTATCCATTACTGCCATAAAAAATGTTTTCCTTAGGATAGTGAAAAAAATGGTTCGCCGCTTTTAGGCCGGTTTTCCCAAAACCGGTCACATATACCCTTTAAACGCACGTGTGGTCCCTTTTTCTCTTATTTTTTACTTACACCCAGTTTCTTGTGATACTAAAGCAGTAAGCTAGTGTTATTTTAGAATTGGGCTCAAAGCTGTGTGATAAATAAACCGCAAAAACCTGCAACAAAATGGTTTCTATGGTATTGATGACACTTTATCAGACCAGAAATTCAAACTCGACCATGTCTTAGTGGCAGAGTGTTTATTTTACCGGGAGCTACTGGTCAATATTAAAACAGGACTACTGAACTTAGTAGAGTAAATCATTATATTTTTTTGTCACTCTATACTGTTTTGCATGACCTAAGCTAAAAAAATAAGTAACAGTACTATAACTTTAAGTAACCTAACTATAGGCATGCTTGCTCATTATTGGAGTTTAAGCACACCACTAGTCCTATAGGGTATTTATATTTCACATTCTTTACAAACACTATAGTTCTACTGGCAAATTTGGTAAAGGATCTAGCTTCAGTGAGGTCTAAGTATATGGAGTTTGGTGTTCAACTTGGAATTCCTATGGGCACCATTGAAACTTTTAAAGTGGACAACAACAACGACTCTGGGAAAATATTTCATCAGATAATTCATTACTTGTTGACCAACACTCCTGAGAGTTTGTGGCTTGAGAAAGTGTGTTCAGCACTAGAAGGAGTAAACAATAAAGTTTTAGCAAATACTGTCAAATCAACTTATATGAAGACCTCACTAACAGGTAAAAGTTATCTATTTAGTCAACCATTTCAAAGATAAATTCAGCTATACCTATGTGTATTTATTTCTCTATGTATACAACATTTACACCGATTCACTCATTCTCGGCTGAAATAATTATAATAATAGCAAATTAAATGTTCTGACAGCCAATACTGTTAATTAAAACTTATCCTAACGCTTCCACTTCTTGCCAAAGTAGACCCCTGAAGAGGACTTCAGCAAGAAGTAGAAATGTCGGGTTAAGTTTTAATTTACATAATATTGGCTGTCGGAATTAGAAAATTTGCTATTCTTAACATTAACACCAATGCCAATAGCTGTATGGAAGAGAGTACATAAGAATACTAAGTGTGACAACAGAATGAAATAGGATGGGCGTGGTCTTGATATCACTGAGTTTTATTAATGCACACAATACTTATCAAATAAAAAATATTTGACGCTAAAAGAAACTATAAATTAGATCTTCTAGATTTCTAATTTGTATTTAGTCAAGAAGGAAGGATTAAAATTTCTACATGCTACTCACCTTACAATCATAGATCTTGATGTTTTTTATATTTGCCAAGTGTTTACTGAAGCATTTCTTACCTTTGTAGTGTCAGAAGAAAATTTCAGTATGAAATTGAGCTGACAAGTTATGATTAAAATTAGAAATTCTACAATAAATATCATTTTTATTTTGTATGTTACTGAAAAATCATATATATTATTTAGTGCCTGATGCTACAAGAATTTCACACAGTACATCATTTGATGCTACCTTAAATTCGAAAGATAGAGACGAAAATTCTGTACAAAACTCAATGTCTTCTTCAAAGGATGAAGAAATATTACATAGCGAGGGTCAGTTTAGTAGCTGTAGTGTAGTAGATGAAGAAGTATATTAAAAGCACATTAGGGAGCCATGATAGTTAAATTAAAGCATCATTAAATATTCCTGTAAATATTAATAAAGGGAGATCTATGAATTTAGAACACACTCAAAATTAAGGGAGACCTGGTGACTATATGAGTACCTAAGATAGCAGGTGTGCATTCAATTTGAATTGATACCTCATACCTAGGTTATTATTGTCTGTCCAAATTGGGTTGGCCACACAAAAAGCTTCATCAAATGCAGCTACATATCCAGAGCAAGCTGAAATGTCAAATCAGTTATGCTCCATAATTAAAAGGATGTGCAATTCTAAACTCACTACAAAGTCTACAAAAATAGAAAAAAGCTACAAATTCCTGCTGTACATGTTCAAATTTAGTCCTACAAATTAACTGCATTAATCACGTGAAAATTCTCATTGAGCTTCTAAAAAATAGAGCATGTATCTTTTTGGGCGACTGCTTTTGTTTTTAGTCTTTTGCTCCATTACCAGTCTAAGCTGTGTGTGCAAGTGCACAGAAACATGTTAGACGTGGTCTTAACAACAAGAGATTTTTTTTATTTTCTATTTGTTTCTGCTGCTAAAGCTCAGATCTCTTTAGCCTGTCTAAATATGATACATCAAGTTCACAGCTCGCATGCAGATATTTGCCATGTGGTATGAGCTAAATTCAAATATTCTCTTCTAGTCATTTCTAATCCGATTTTACCATTTCATTAATCTTTTACTTCAGTAAATGTTTGTCATTGTTTCTTTTCTGTTCTCTCTTAATTTTCTTTCATGAAAGTTCTCTTTTAAAATGGTATTTTATGAGGTGTAAATTTACTACTTTAAAACTATAATTAATCCAATGTGTGGCCACTGATTTATAATCCTTGTAATTAAATTGTCTCGGTATACATTCTGGTTATGATTATTTTAGCTAGATTTATTACATTAAGACTTGGACTACAAGCATTGTTTGAACAATGTTAAAATAGAATTCAATTGTAAGTGTATTTAATATGCTATTGTTTATAGAAAACTACACTATATTTTTTCGAGCTCTTCGTCCAGATGATAATATTCATATATCTGAGCTACAAAAAAATACAATAAAGATAATAGATGAATTCAGTCAAATTCGTGATGGCTTGTACAAACACATTAAATCTAATACAAATGCTATCGATGAGCTACGATGGACTCTACAAGATTGGATACACTGTGGAACTATTGACAAAAATGATCGTTTTCAAAATATTACCAAAGATACATTGGAAGATTTTAATTTCAGTAGATTATGGCGCATATTCTCCAGCTACTGTTCTTTCTTTAATTTCAGGCTTCTTGAACGTGTTATATCAAATACTGATTATGAACATGGCACATTAATGATAGAAAATTACAAGACAAAGTTTGCTGATTATATCAAGAGAAGAGTAACTCAGTGTCCATCAAACATCGGGATGAAAGGGAAAGATCACATTGAACTGTTTGTTAAACTAGACAAGCCTTATGCCAATTGTAGAATGGAGCATCTCAAGAAACTGGGTGAAGACATTTGCAAGATATTAAAATCTGAACCAGAGAAGTTACAACTAGAAGGAGTTCAGAATGGCTGTATATGCGTTACTTTTCACTTACACAAGTCAGCAGTACCAGATGGTTTCTCTTTAACAAGACAGCAAATTCAGCAACTTAGTAGTCTTCGATATGATACTGCTAAAATACTGAAGTTAGTCTGTGGAGGAGAACATTATCCAATTAATGCTCCACATGTCAGTAAGTCAGATTTTACTCTATCCCACTACACATTCTAGACTACTATTTAATGATAATATCATTTGTATACAGAGAATGATTCAAATAATTTATCTAAAGAAAAAGTGCCAAGTCAGGTAAGATTGTATTTGAAGTTGTAACTATTTTAAAACTTTTATGGGATTTGTTTATTGTTTCTGTAGAAAAAGCTTTTAACATTTGTGCATGAATTTCAAGATATGTGCCATGAACATTCAATACTACTTAAATGTCATTCGACATTGCACATGGCAGCATCCAATGGAAATCTGGGAGCTTTAAAGATTTTAATAAGAACATCAGATTACTCTGTCACTCAATTAGATGAAGATGGGAATGCAGCAATACACTGTGCTGCACTGAATGAACATTTAACTATAGTCAAATATCTCATAGAAGAATGTCAGGTGGATCACACTACACTGAATGCTAATAAATGCTCAGCTCTTCATCTGGCTGCTGCAAGATGGAAGTTAGACCTGATTGAATATCTTGTGAATGAGAAAGATCTTGATCCATTATCTCCAGATATTTATGGGTGGACTCCAATACATTATGCCACTGCAGCAGGTCATTTAGAAGTAGTTCAGGTGTTATCAGAAAGTCCAGATACTAGACAACACTTGATGGAAAATACACTAAGTTTCAAAAGCATTGAATACAACATTGCACACATTGCCATTAATGAAGGACATTTAAATACAACTAAACACTTTATGTCTATCAATGCATCCATTGAAGATTCTTTGTCCTTGCTGCTATCAGTTTATCACTTCAGTATAATGAAATATCTGTTAGAAAACTTCAAATACACTCAATTGAGTAAACAGTGTGCTCTATTTACTGCAGCTGCTGCAGGAAAAGTAGACTCAGTCGAGTCTTTAATTGATTATCGCAGTTGTGATCCTTCATTAAGAAATGATCTTGGTAATACTCCACTTCATGTGGCAGCAGCTCATGGACAACTCAATGTAGTAAAGTTCCTTATTGAGGAAGAAGTCTGTGACCCAAATGTAGTAAATGAATGCGGATCAACTCCTCTTCATTCATCTAGTGAAATGGGACATACAGCAGTAGTCAAGTATCTAGTAGAATCTCATTATTGTAGTCCCTATGATAAAACTCTGAATCGTGACTTACCAATACACAATGCAGCTTTACATGGACAACTTCAGGTTATAAAATATTTTATTGAAGACATGCATATTGATCCAATTCTAAAAGGAGAGAATGAATGGACAATTTTACATTATGCTTGTCAAAGTGGCATAGTTGAAGTAGTGCAGTATATTATTGACAATCAGTATGTGGATCCTATGGTTAGGTGTAAAAAAGATATGTTACCCATACATGTAGCAGTCTGCAAGAGTAGACTATCAGTCTTAAAATATTTCCTTGAAGACTTAAAGTTTGATCCAAATATTAAGGGGCAGTATGATTCGAGTCTTTTACATTATGCCAGTTCAAGTGGACAGTTGCATATTATCAAGTATCTCATTGAAAACCAGTACATCAATCCTATGACAAGAAGTTCACGTGATGATACTGCATTACAAATAGCATCATTTTATGGAGAGTTACCTACAGTTAAGTACTTCATAGAGACTTTACATCAGGATCCATTTATTAGAGGAAGGATGGAAAGGACACTTCTACACTTTGCTAGTGAAGGTGGTCACTTGCTTGTAGTCAAGTATTTAGTAGAAATTCATCATTTAGATCCTCTAACTCCAGAGACAAACAATGACACATGTCTCCATATGGCAGCGATAAATGAAAAATTGAATATCCTAAAATATTTTATTGTGGACCAAGAACATAGTCCAAATGTCATGGGATGTAATAACTGCACTATTCTACATGTGGCATGTGAATGTGGACATATAGAAATGGTCAAGTTTTTACTACAAAATTCCGCGGATGTCACAGCTACTAACAGATACAACAATACCCCAATGCATGTAGCAGTAAAAAATAATCAATACAATATTGTGAAATACTTCATAGAAGAAATAAACATTGATCCTAATGTCACTGATGAGTATGAAAATACTCTCTTGCACTCTGCTAGTGATAAGGGTTTGCTAGATATAGCCCAATATTTAATAGAGGCTTGCCATTGCGATCCAATGGCTACTAATTTATATAGCCATACTCCTCTTCACCTAGCTGCTATGAGTGGAAAACTTGAAATTGTTAAATACTTCGTAGACAACTTGAACCTTTCCCCAAATGTTAGAGGTGAGACTGGTGAGACACTCCTTCACATGGCCAGTGCTGGTGGTCACCTTGATGTAATTCAATACTTATTAGAGTTCCAACATTGCAATCCAATGATCACTGACAACTTCAATCAAATGCCGCTGCATTTAGCAGAGCAGTATGACCACTCCCATGTTGTCAGTTACTTGCTAGAGAACTTGGAGTACTTTATGACTATAAAGAATTCAGAATCAGATACTCAGTCATCTAATGGCATTTTGAAGGACACATTTCCCAATACTGAAATTGAAGCTACTAGAGATGCTTCTTCCTCACAGCTTCCAAATTCTCGATCACAATATAAAGAACATGATGCTAGTGATATTCTATATAATGTTTCTACATCAATAGAGCGCTCTAGTGATAATATTAATCTATTGTATGAGAAGACCAGCAGTACTGAGGATTACACTGAAAAGCCAGATAGTGTTCGAACCCCTAAAATATGAATATTCTTCTTTAGCAAGTAGACAACATTTTCTGTAATGTAGTATATAATATTTGTTCATTGACTGCTGTTTTAATAAACAAGTGTTTTGGCCAGTTCCTCAATAAGTTATTGTGTTGCCATTTTCTTTAAACATTACATCATAAAAGTTGCACAAAATGGTTGACAGATATCATGATAGCTTATTGAGGTTTAAGCTCTAAATTGGCAAAAGGTCAATTATTTGTATGCTTTGCTGCAAGTCTTTCTGAATGTGTTTAGTTGACTTACAAGACTAAAGTTTTCAGAATGGCAATTAATTAATTAATTAATTAATTGTAATGTGATTTATAAAGGTAAAACATTAGGATGTTTTTATATTATATGTTGTCGTGATGACATGCTAAGATTTGGAGAAGAAACGTATAATACATAAGTATTGAGTGTACGTGAAGATTTTCTCTGTCTGAAAACTGTTAAGAGTCACATCAAAAACTCTCCCTACAAGACTATAACTGTGGTAAGCTTTTTGTATTATAAGTAACAATGTTATCATATTATACAGTTTAGAGTAGCTGCTCCATTACCTACCTGAGAAGAACTTGCAACAATTGATGGATAAGAATCTCACTGGCACACATTGTAAATAGTAGAATAGTCCTTGACTGAACATTACATTGTATAGACTATCAGCTATTTTACCTTCAATTTAAAGAAGTCAAACAATACACATCCTACTCTGAAGTGCTATAACTTCCTCTATGTACTTCTTATTTATATATATAAGTAGCTAATGTAGCTTAGTGGACGGGTTTGATCTATAAGTACTTTAATACTTTAAGTGCCTGTCCTACTTGTAATATTGAATCAAAACAATTATGCAAGAAATCTTCTTTCAAATACTGGCACTCATTGGAGTTACTGGATAGCATACTTAAATTTACAATAATAAATATATATTATTATGATTTGATAGTATATAATAAAAATTGTATAGCTTAGAATAGCTAACACTCTCAGAGTGTGATCAGCTAGAAGTCAACATTCCTACACTCTCTCAAAGTGTGATCAGCCAATAGTCCATTCCTAACATAATCTGTTTTAGAACAGGATCAGATACAAGTTATACGAAGTGTGCTTCTCCCAGATGAGCTAAGTAAAATGAATAGTCAGGTGAATGGTGAAGTGGAGTGTTGTCATACAGTATATGTCTTACATGTCCTTACCCACCTGACACTTCATTCTACCCATAATATTAACTCCATTGATAAGAGACTCTTATTCACATCTGTTAAATTAATTTATCAGCATTATTTCTGACAAAAACTTGCCACCTGGAATATGTGGTTTCTGTTGTTGGCAGTTTCTCTTCAGAGAGTTAAAAGTTATATAAAGCTTCTTGTAGAGTATAGGGTAAGTCTCATTCTTATAAACAAATAGGTGTAAAGAAGCAAATTGTCCTGTAGCAATACAAGTAAACTTGTACTATCCTTATAGAGTTTATATAATCAACAGCTACACTGTCATGTTGCTTTTGATAAGTAAACAATTTATGAACTGCAAGGTCATGTGAAGGCTAACAGGATATATTGAGGCATGAATTACTTGACATAATAGACAGAAATGATGACAACTACATATCCTCATTAGATGTATTCTCTCTCATTCACAGGCAGAGAGAATACATCTAGTGAGTAAAGTAAGGCTGAGAAAGAATTTGTGAACTACCTACCCTATAGCATAAAGTACAGGAATACAAATGCTATACCTCTGTCAGTCAGTGTCCCTCACATGTGTGTCCCATACATCAGTGTCCCACACATCAGTGTCTCACATATCAGTATCCCACACATCTGTGTCCCACACATCAGTGTCTCACACATCAGTATACACATCAGTGTCACACACATCAGTGTCCCTCACATGTATGTCCCACATACCAGTGTCCCACACACCAGTGTCCCACATATCAGTATCCCACACATCTGTGTCCCACACATCAGTGTCTCACATATCAGTGTCCCACACATCAGTGTCTCACACATCAGTGTCTCACACATTGTGTCCCGCACATCAGTGTCCCACACATCAGTGTCCCACACATCAGTATACACATCAGTGTCACACACATCAGTGTCCCTCACATGTATGTCCCACATACCAGTGTCCCACACACCAGTGTCCCACACACAAGTGTCCGACACACAAGTGTCCCACACACCAGTGTCCCACACACCAGTGTCCCACACTTCAGTGTCCCACACATCAGTGTCACACACATCAGTGTCCCTCACATGTATGTTCCACATATTAGTGTCCCACACATCACTGTCCCACACATCACTGTCACACACATCTGTGTCCCACACAACAGTGTCCCACACACCAGTGTCCCACACACCAGTGTCCCACACACCAGTGTCCCACACATCACTGTCACACACATCAGTGTCCCACACACCAGTGTGCCACACATCAGTGTCCCACACACCAGTGTCCCACACACCAGTGTCCCACACACCAGTGTCCCACACATCAGTGTCTCACACATCAGTGTCCCACACACCAGTGTCCCACACACCAGTGTACCACACACCAGTGTCCCACACATCGGTGTCCCACACATCAGTGTCCCACACATCAGTGTCCCACACATCAGTGTCCCAGACATCAGTGTCCCAGACATCAGTGTTCCACACACCAGTGTCCCACACATCAGTGTCCCACACACCAGGGTCCCACACCGTGTCCCACACATCACTGTCCCACACATCAGTGTCCCACACATCAGTGTCCCACACACCAGTGTCCCACACACCGGTGTCCCACACATCACTGTCCCACACATCAGTGTCCCACACATCAGTATCCCACACACCAGTGTCCCACACATCAGTGTCCCACACATCAGTGTCTCACGTACCAGTGTCCCACACACCAGTGTCCCACACACCAGTGTCTCACACATCAGTGTCCCACACACCCGTGTCCCACGCACCAGTGTCCCACACACTAGTGTCCCACACATCAGTGTCTCACACATAAGTGTCCCACACATCAGTGTCCCTCACATCAGTGTCCCACACATCAGTGTCCCACACATCAGTGTTCCACACACCAGTGTCTCACATATCATTGTCCCACACATCAGTGTCCCTCACCATCAGTGTCCCACACATCAGTGTCCCACACATCAATGTCCTACATATCAGTGTCTCACACACCAGTGTCCCACACACCAGTGTCCCACACACCAGTGTCTCACACATCACTGTCCCACACATCAGTGTCCCACACATCAATGTCCCACACACCAGTGTCCCACACATCAGTGTCCCACACACCAGTGTACCACACACCAGTGTCCCACACATCAGTGGCCCACACACCAGTGTCCTACACATCAGTGTCCCACACACCAGTGTCCCACACATCAGTGTCCCACACATCAGTGTCTCACACACCAGTGTCTAACACACCAGTGTACCACACATCAGTGTCCTACAATCAGTGTCCCACACACCAGTGTCCCACACACCAGTGTCCCACACATCAGTGTTCCACACACCAGTGTCCCACACACCGGTGTCCCACACACCAGTGTCCCACACACCAGTGTCCCACACTTCAGTGTCTCACACATCAGTGTCCCACACACCAGTGTCCCACACACCAGTGTCCCACACACCAGTGTACCACACACCAGTGTCTCACACACCAGTGTCCTACACACAATTGTCCCACACATCATGTCCCACACATCAGTGCCCCACACACCAGTGTCGCACACACCAGTGTCCCACACACTGGTGTTTCACACATCAGTGTCCCACACATCATGTCCCACACATCAGTGTCCCACACATCAGTGTCCCACACACCAGTGTCCCACACATCAGTGTCCCACACATCAGTGTCCCACACATCAGTGTCCCACACATCAGTGTCCCACACATCAGTGTTCCACACATCAGTGTCCCACACATCAGTGTCCCACACACCAGTGTCTCACACACCAGTGTCCCAAACATCACTGTCCCACACATCAGTGTCCCACACATCAGTGTCCCACACAGACCATGGTCCCACCACACATCGTGTCCCACACACCATTCCCACACACCCGTGTCCCCACACTCAGGCCCCACACACCAGTGCCCACACATCGTGTCCCCACCATTCTTCCTGACAACATCAGTGTCCGGCCTGCACACCCCAGGTGTCCCACAAGCCAGTCCCACACACATGTCCCCACACATCAGTATCAGGTCTCACACACCCGTGTTCCACACACCAGTGTCCCACACATCATGTCCACACATCAGTGCCCCCAACCAGGGTCCCATACACCAGTGTCCCACACTCAGTGCCCCCACACAACGACCATGTCCCATCAAGCCAGTGGTCCCACACTAGGTCCCCACACATCATGTCCTCACACATCAACAAACAAACTTCACAGTTGTCCCCCGACACCAGTGTCCCACAATTATTGTCCCACACACTCAGTGTCCCACACACCAGTTTACCCAACACACAGGTGTCTCACACATCCGTGACCCACTCATCACTGGCCCACACATCCGGTCCACACATCAGTGTCCCACACACCAGTGTCCGAACACATCATTGTCCACACACCGTGTCCCCCACATCAGTTGTCCCAACACATCATGTCCCCCACATCATGTCCCACACTCAGTGTCCCACCAGTTGTTCTAACACAATCAGGTCTCACACATCAGTGATTTTTTTTTTTTTTTGTCCCACACACCAGTGTCCTACACATCAGTGTCCCACACATCAGTGTCCCACACATCAGTGTCCCACACTTCAGTGTCCCACACACCAGTGTTCTACACATCAGTGTCTCACACATCAGTGTTGTCTCACACATCAGTGTCCCACACATCAGTGTCCCACACATCACTGTCCCACACATCACTGTCCCACACATCAGTGTCCCACACACCAGTGTCCCACACATCAGTGTCCCACACATCAGTGTCTCACACATCAGTGTCCCACACATCACTGTCCCACACATCAGTGTCCCACACATCAGTGTCCCACACACCAGTATCCCCACACATCAGTGTCCCACACATCAGAAAAGAGAAAGAATTTGTGAACTACCTAGCCTATACCATAAAGTACAGGAATACAAATGCTGTACCTCTGTCAGTCAGTGTCCCTCACATGTGTGTCCCACACATCAGTGTCTCACACATCAGTGTCCCACACACCAGTGTCCCACACATCAGTGTCCCACACATCAGTGTCCCACACACCAGTGTCCCACACACCAGTGTCCCACACACCAGTGTCCCACACATCAGTGTCTCACACATCAATGTCCCACACACCAGTGTCCCACACACCAGTGTACCACACACCAGTGTCCCACACATCAGTGTTCCACACACCAGTGTCCCACACATCAGTGTCCCACACACCAGTGTCCAAACACCAGTGTCCCACACATCAGTGCCCCACACACCATTGTTCCCACACATCAGTGTCCCACACATCATGTCCCACACATCAGTGCCCCACACACAACCAGGGTCCCACAAGCCAGTTCCCACACACCAGTGTCCCACAAGCCAGTGTCCCACACACCAGTGTCCCACACATCAGTATCAGTGTCTCACACACCAGTGTTCCACACACCAGTGTCCCACACATCATGTCCCACACATCAGTGCCCCACACACCAGTGTCCCATACACCAGTGTCCCACACATCAGTGCCCCACACACCAGTGTCCCACAAGCCAGTGTCCCACACACTAGTGTCCCACACATCAGTGTCTCACACATCAGTGTCCCACACACCAGTGTCCCACAAATTAGTGTCCCACACATCAGTGTCCCACACACCAGTGTCCCACACACCAGTGTCTCACACATCAGTGTCCCACTCATCACTGTCCCACACATCAGTGTCCCACACATCAGTGTCCCACACACCAGTGTCCGACACATCAGTGTCCCACACACCAGTGTCCTACACATCAGTGTCCCACACATCAGTGTCCCACACATCAGTGTCCCACACTTCAGTGTCCCACACACCAGTGTCCTACACATCAGTTTCTCACACATCAGTGTTGTCTCACACATCAGTGTCCCACACATCAGTGTCCCACACATCAGTGTCCCACACATCACTGTCCCACACACCAGTGTCCCACACATCAGTGTCCCACACACCAGTGTCCTACACATCAGTGTCCCACACATCAGTGTCTCACACATCAGTGTCCCACACACCAGTGTCCCACACATCAGTGTCCCACACATCAGTGTCTCACACATCAGTGTCCCACACACCAGTGTCCCACACATCAGTGTCCCACACATCAGTGTCTCACACATCAGTGTCCCACACATCACTGTCCCACACATCAGTGTCCCACACATCAGTGTCCCACACACCAGTATCCCCACACATCAGTGTCCTACACATCAGAAAAGAGAAAGAATTTGTGAACTACCTAGCCTATACCATAAAGTACAGGAATACAAATGCTATACCTCTGTCAGTCAGTGTCCCTCACATGTGTGTCCCACACATCAGTGTCTCACACATCAGTGTCCCACACACCAGTGTCCCACACATTAGTGTCCCACACACCAGTGTCCCACACCGTCAGAACTATCAAGTGCAGAAGGATTACAGCCTTCCGATACTTGCTGTATTTCATGCTCATGCTCCTCCCTTTCCTATGATTTGGATTGAGCATTTGTTAAAAATACATTCTTGGGCAGATTCTTAGCAGAGTATAATATTTCACCAACATCCTCACCCAATGAAACACTGCCTGGAGGCATTGCATCCCAATTCCCAAAGCAAAAAGAAGCGGTATTTCTCTTAATTACCCTAGTTCAAAATGTCCAATTAAGTATAGTCTTCTAAATGTTTCACTTTTGTCCTCCATACTCCAGCAACTGATAGGTGGAGAGCAACTGGTTGAAAATAATAGCACTCACACAGGGCCAAAAGCCCGAGTTTACAAGGGTAGTTTACAAATTGTGAACTTGTAGTTTCCACTAAGTTAACAAATGTTTGAGGTTTACAAGTGGTTGCCAATATATACACAATTGGTTCACAATGACAGTCTTGCAAACTACTTGTAAACTTTTTGAGTAGGAGTACACATGGTAGTTAACAAAGTGTTCATGAACTGAACTGTTAACTATTTGCAAACTTCTTGTACCCAAATTTGAAAACTGTTTGTGGACCAACTCAGTATTAATTCTTTCTTATTCGATTACAAAGTCAGTTTATTTATTCATTAATTATTTATTTTACATGTTTATGTTTTATTTATGAACATTTTACTTATTTATACATTTATTTATTTATTATTTATTTATTTATTTATTACAGTATTTAATTGACAAAATCAAGTTTTTTATTATAATTTCCAAATAAGTATTAGTTAACAACAATAAAAACTTAGTTAGCATTAAACATTTGACTGTTAATTTGTACAATTACAACAATAATAAATATTTATTTATTTATTTATTTATTTATTCATTTATTTATTTTTATTTATTTAGTTATTTATTTATCTATGTTCATATAATTATTTATTATCTATTTATTTATTTGTTTATTCACATAGGTATTCATTAATTAATTAATTAATTTACTTATTTATTTACGTATTTATTTATTTATTTACTTATTTATTGATTGATTGATTTATTTTGTTCAATAAGCTAACTAATCATAATAATAATATAATAGCAATACTAGTAATAGTAATAGTAATAATAATAGTAATAATAATTAATAATAATAATATTAATAATAATAATATTAATAATAGTAATAACAATAATAAGAATAGTAATAATAATAATAATAGTAATAATAATAATATTAATAATAGTAATAGTAATAAGAATAGTAATAATAATAATAATAGTAATAATAATAATAATTATAGTAATAATAATAATTATAGTAATAATAATAATTATAGTAATAATAATAATAATTATAGTAATAATAATAATAGTAATAATAATAATAACAATAACAGTTTATTTTTTATTTGTTTATTTGTTTATTCATTTGTTATTTTATTGCTTCCTTTCTTTATTTCTTTATTTACTTACTTGTTTATCTTTGTTTATTTATTTATTGATTAGTTCATTCATATTTATTTAGTTATTTATTTATTTATTTTATGTGTGTATTTATTTTAATTATTTCTTTATTTTTTTATTTATTTATGTATGTGTATTTATTTTATTTATTTCTTTATCTATTTATATTTATTTATTTATTTATATACTCAATTTATTTATTCATTTGTATATTTCATTAATTAATTAATTTTAGTTATTATTTTACATTGTTGATGAAATAATGAAAATTATGAGTGAAAAATATTTAAATCAAAAATTAATTAAATAGGAGAAGTAAAATGTATAATCGCACTCAAGAGATATCTACATAGCACAGGGCTGGAAATTTATTTATTTATTGTTATTTAATTAATTTAGTTATTATTTTACGTTGTTGATGAATAATGAAAATTACAAGTGAAAAGTATTTAAATCAAAAATTAATTAAATTAATTAAATAGTTAATAACGGAGAAATATAATTAATAATCACACTCAAAAGATGTCTAGCAAAGGGCTGGAAATTTTATTTATTTATTGTTATTTGTATTCATTTACTTGTTTATATATATATTTATATTAAAATGAATAATTGATTCTTTATTATATGAAATGAAATAAATTAATTAAAATCATTAACTTATTTATCTATTTCAGTGGCTTGTTAGCCTCAACTCGCTGCCTTTTTTTTTAGAGTGGGAAAATTGCCTGACACACGAATCAGGTGATAAAAATTTCACCAGCCATCTCTTCCAGAGGCTTTCTGTAGAAGTGCAGGGAAGAAGGCAGTGGCAATTTTTAACTACACCAGCAAACAATAATTGCTTGGATTTTTTTATTTATTCACTTTTAGATATTTTACTCAATTGCTTTTCATTGTCTTTATTGTCTAGATTAGTGGTGAGAAAACTTGTCATCTTTTCATTTATCATAACAATAAAACATGAAATAATCAATGATTGAATAAATAAATAAATACAGCAATACAATAGATGAATTAATTTTATTTGCGACCCGTACCAATGGTTGCTGCGAAAGTGGTACAGTGTCACCATGACATCGCCGTTTGGCTGGAAAACCCCTTACCGAATGACAATGGGTAAGGTTTCGCTATTGTTTAGTATAGTTCGCTATTGTTTAATAGCAAGTGAGAAGAATTTGAATTCTCTTGGAGCACTTTTTAGAAACGACTACTCTTCTGGTGGTGAGTTGTTTTTTTTATTTCTATAGTCGTAGGGTATAGTACTCTAGATATAGAATATAGCTATATACATAGCCAATCTTCATTTTTACGAATTGCTGTGGATTCATTGAGAAAAAAGTTATAGAATGTTTAAAATTAATGTGCATATCATTATGCTGGTCTTATGTGGTTCACAATTTAGTGGGCAAGATTCTATAAAGCACACTTTATGCGTCATTGTGCAAGCTATATTCATAGTGGCTAGCTTTACTAAATTTTAATGTTTTTATTCACAGCACTAACAACGAGGAAGCTGAAGAGCTTAAAGTTCTAATGAAGAATTTCAAGGCATGCTTGATAGCTAAGTTTGAGAACAAGACAGCTAAATATGTATATGTGGTTATTTCTAATAATTATTAAAATTATATTATGACATTAACATTAACCTGAGTCTCATTGGTTTCATCTGCCAGGGATAGTCTTGGCTTTAAAAAAAAAAAAAGGAGACAATTAAATAAAACCTGAGATTGCAGCTTACATCTTAATATGGTAAAAGTGTCAACGCAATTCAAGAAAGTAAAAACAGCATTTGTCTTTGCACAAATCAACTTACCATAGTAATTGAAAAGGTGACGCTTTACCAAACCACTTTGAGAAGCCGTTAAGTAGTTGTAAATCCCTTTACCCAATTAATTGATTAGCACAGGTGCGTACAAAAACCCTTGAATATGAACTCGAAACAAACTATATATTAGTTGTAAGACACAAGGATCATCCGTGCATTGGGTAAGAAGCTGTAAATTTAAATCAACCGCTTTTGGTTTGTGTAGGCTTTACTCACTGTTCTGTCACGGTTGCTACCAAGACTGAGTTCAGTAATCTAGCTAGTAACCCCGTAACCGCCCCGTGGCTCAACGCAAAAAAGCTAGATAATAAAGCGAGGGGAGGGCGAGACCCTTTACCAACCTGGAACCTCTACACTCGATTAGCGATTGGTAAAGTGAATCGGTACATGAGACTAACTTTTCATTATGGCGGTTCGGTTAAATGAAAGTATCACACTCAGCTTTCAAGAGTAAGTTAAAAGCTTTGCCCCTTAAAAAATAGTAATGCCAATCTAGTAATACTCTAGTGATGTGGGAGAGGAGGACTGTCTAATAATTCTGTACACTAGTTTCTTAAGTAGTTTGAGACAAATAGTGTGTACAAGGTGCCTGTTTGAGTTTGCTAGTATGTAAGTCTGACAAAAAATGGAAACCGGTTGTTTGCTATGTAAACTTGACATATATATCTTAGAGTCATCTTCAGTGGTTTCACAAGACAGCTGCATTAGGCTTGTATGTTTGTCCCTCCATCTAATCCTATCATTAGTTAGCAAGTGTCTAAAGGGTACTACTTGTCACTTACTCGTAATAATATCAGTGAATTTAAAAATTCGCTCACCTAATAGCTAGTTGGGCGGAGCCCGACCTCGGCTGAAGGGAGAGGTCGGGTAACAAGCCTATACCCGGGTTTGTTCCCTGCTGCAACGTACGTTGCAGTCCAATCAGATTGCAGTGTGGTTAAATGCTAAGGGAATGGGTGGGCGGACAGGAATACGCCTACGCAGAAATATACGTACACACAAGGAGCAAAAGGAGCAAGAAATGTGCGTGGGTGAAAAGAATGGCCACAAATCGTAAATCCCACACAATCGGCTCATGACGTCATGATTAGCTGACTCAGCAGGAACAAACCCGGATATAGGCTTGTTACCCGACCTCTCCCTTCAGCAGAGGTCGGGCTCCGCCCAACTACCTAATAGCTAGACTAGAGTAGCTAAATGGAATGGCGGCACAACTATAAAAATTGAATGGAATCATATAGCTATTATATCCATGTAATTTTTATACAGCAGGACCTCAACTGTATTATCTTGTCCAGTAGTGATGGCATTTCCCATTGGCTTATTTTGCAGGTAGCAACATACTGCTGATGTATCAAGGCTAGTCAATACAAGATGTTGGCGAAGCAAGTGTCATGAAGTAAGTTGATAACGGGTGTGAACATAACCAGGCCTCATCCCTAATAGTGATAATGTTGGTGGCCCTGCCTCTTTTATTGTCTAGGTACAAATCTTTCCAGAGTTTTTTTGTTTGTTTGTTTGTTTTTGTTTTGGGGCATGACTTAGATTCACCTGCATTGAGTCTACCACACTGGATTTATGTCCAACCAAAAAGTTGAAGAGTTAAGGATATTCTCCTATTACTTGTTACAGGGTGGGCATTATTAGGGTAAACTTGTAGTGGTGCGTTCCCTTGGCTGCTTTGGCTGTCTCTTTAAGACTATGGCTTTGACCCATTCTTGGTTGATGCTCACACTTTGCTGGCAAGTCTATACATGCTTTATTAGTGACAGTCTCATTGCACTGCTCATCTGCTGATGCTATCCCTTACCTTATGACCTTACCATGCACCCTTCACTTGGCTATTCTTTTGTACTAGACCTTCCCTAGCATCCTCAAGTTGTCCTCCAGCTCCCACTCTTTGGGCCCTAATAACACTAGAGTTGAAACAAGCATGAAAGTGTTGGGTGGCCTGTGCTGTTGCATATAGAACAGAGATATATATTTATAAAGTATCAAGTATCATCTGAGGCTAGTGGTTCTGTAGTATGCAATGATATTGGTGCCGTTGGCCAGATTGTTATTATTAGCCCTCAGCGCGCATGCGCAAGTGGGTTATAGTAGTCGTCCCATCTATTTGTCTGTCTGTCAGCTGATTTTGGAGATTACTGACAATTAACTGTTGATTTAAGTATGATCTTGCTCAGGATGATGATTTAACAAGCTGTCTGCTCCGTGTAGGTTCAAATTTTTGTAGGTAATGTCCCCTATCGTCATGTCGCAATCACATGGGCAAATAATTTCTTTTCTTCCCACGTTAGTTTTTGCTTCATACTGAAAAGTAAATGAGAGCTGGAATTCAGGTGTTTTACGTTGAAACTATATACCGGTGAGAGTCTCCTGCATGTTTAGCTACTTCTTTAGACAGCAATTAGCTACATCTATGTTTTCATTGCTTGAGCTGTATTGATACCTGATTAGGAATAGCTAAATATATTATTTTTTCGGTCTGAGAAATTATTTTGTTATAGCTAGCTAGTGTATAGTAGCGCTGAGGGTTCACACCTTTGGTGCTTCATTTGCTTGGCTTGATAACTAATTTTCTTTTCCATTAGAATTAATATTGTCATAACCTTTTTTTTTTTTTCATTTCCTAGATTTCATGGTGCTTGGACTGCTGCTATCTGTACTGAGGTTCTGGTGTTCTTGATTGAAGAAGAGAATAATGGTAAGTCTCTAGGCATGCACTACTGTTATCATTGTACATACACATACTAATACTAACACTGCATTCACGAAGTACTGCACACTTAGTGCTAGCACTGTGCATGCACGTAGTACTATTACTGTGCACGCACATAGTGTTAACACTCCACGCACATAGTACTAACACTGTGCACACACGTAGTACTATTACTGTGCACACACGTAGTACTATTACTGTGCACACACGTAGTGCTAGCACTGTGCACACACATAGTGCTATCACTGTGCACACACATAGTGCTAGCACTGTGCATGACGTAGTACTATTACTGTGCATGCACATAGTACTAACACTGTGCATGCACGTAGTACTAACACTGTGCATGCACGTAGTACTAACACTGTGCATGCACGTAGTACTAACACTGTGCATGCACGTAGTACTAACACTGTGCATGCACGTAGTACTAACACTGTGCATGCACGTAGTACTAACACTGTGCATGCACATAGTGCTAACACTGTGCACACACGTAGTACTATTACTGTGCACGCACATAGTGCTAGCACTGTGCACACACATAGTGCTAACACTGTGCACACACGTAGTGCTAACACTGTGCACACACGTAATGCTAACACTGTGCACACACGTAGTACTATTACTGTGCACGCACATAGTGCTATCACTGTGCACACACGTAGTGCTAACACTGTGCACACACGTAGTACTATTACTGTGCACGCACATAGTGCTATCACTGTGCACACACATAGTACTAACACTGTGCATGCATGTAGTACTAACACTGTGCACGCACATAGTGCTATCACTGTGCACACACATAGTGCTAGCACTGTGCATGACGTAGTACTAACACTGCATGCACATAGTGCTAACACTGTGCACACACATAGTGCTAACACTGTGCACACACGTAGTACTATTACTGTGCACGCACATAGTGCTAGCACTGTGCACGCACATAGTGCTAACACTGTGCACACACGTAGTGCTAACACTGTGCACACAC
>WLWD01000337.1_pt1 | contig 66053 bp, 45 predicted proteins | sample 6712731 | NCBI WGS metagenome assembly WLWD01 (sample SAMN12718690, study PRJNA576275) | sponge metagenome | isolation source: marine sponge | host: Mycale hentscheli | place: New Zealand: South Island, Marlborough, Capsize Point | collected 2014-11-01
CCTGTCCGCACTTCCTCTGTATTGGATGTGATACTGAATCTATGAATGATATCCCCTCCATCAAGTGTTTCAAGGTTAGTTAGGTGTTCTACCAAATGTGTTTATGCTTACTATTATTTCATCACTTGTCGTTTCCTTGACTTCCTCTTCATTCTTCACATGCTCACAACATCTTCCAGTAACACACCAGAGGATTCAGGAATTCCAGAGAGAAAAGGGAATTTTTATGGTTTTATTGAATATTTTTCGACGTATTTTTATTTGATTCTTCAATAAATCTCATTTCTGACGTTCCTTTCCAGGAATGGTGGACTCACTGCTACCTATTTTATTTTATTTCTATTAATAGAGCACCTCCATTTCAATTATAGGAACTTTACTTCATTTATGTATTTCTTGCACTCGGCATTCTTCATTTTCTTCAGCTTTCCCCCTCAATTTTCAGGTTTCTCAATACGTCTAGCAATAATCGTTGTCTTCTCTTCTTCATTTGCTGCTTCAACTGTTGTTTGATTCTCTCGAGCCACACTAACTATACTCCGTTCTTCTTCAGATAAGGAGTTCAAAGGTTATACTTTTTTTTTTAATTCAACTAAAGTAGATTTACTAACTTGACTTAAGTTAGGGATATGTAGTTAACCTAAACTACTTTCACAATATCATTGTTAGGAGCCATACTACTTAACATTGACTTTTCTTCAGGTGATGGTGACCAGTATTTTCCACCAGGGAGATGGTCTTTTTATATTCTTATAATTTATTGTCCATACGATGGGAAGCTATTGGAATGGTGTCCAAAGTAGTTTCATCTATTTTATCTCTTGAAAAGAGCTTCGGCAATATTATATAAATTACTTCTAGCTCTAATGTTTAATTTAGTGTCTGTATAAACTGATTGTTCGGAAATTAAAACTGAAACTGAATTATCCAGTGGTCGTTCAGGATCTTGACGGACTTCTTGTAAATTGTTTTAATAGTTCTAATTAATGGTTGGTCGCAGTCTCTTGATCACACGTTTCCTCTAAGTTGAGTTCGTAATTGTCTTCTTGGAGTTCAGTAATATACTTTTTCGATGTTCTTGAATTCCAGCTACTTGTGTCGTACGTAAGTTTACACCAAACGCATGCCACATTAGTTTGTTGCGGTCTCTTGAATGTCGCTGTTAGCAGACCAAACTGATCTTCATCACACTTTCTCATTTGTTTAACAATTTGTTAAATTTTGTGTTGCTGCTCATCTGAAGTAGAATACTGCAGTGCCTGTAATAAATTATGGTCTTCGTGAAAAAATATTTGCAACCCTAACAATAGGTAAAATCGACTGCTTCTACTCGTGTCTCTCTAGAAGAACGCCTCACCAGTTTGCGTTTTCCATCTGTGGCACATTACCTCGTGTAAGAAACATAAATATAGTTGAAACAGACGAGATGAGCTGAACAGCGCTCGAAAAAAAAAACTCTACAAACTTCACTAAACTTCTTATTACATACTTACAAAAGTTACAGAATTAATGCACACCTGCGTATCCGCTCCTTATTCACGTGATGCAACGTTGACATTTGCGCGCATAATTGACTTGGATTCACACGACTAAATTGCTTCCGCGGTTTAATGGAGTTTAATACTAATGAAACGGGGTTAACCAGGTACGATGGGCAGGGGCACGGGTACACCTCCAGTGTTAGGACAAGGTAAGGATCAGGTGCAGACACCTGTGGGTAGTATTACGACAGCACGCAAGAGAGAGGACTTACCAGCTCACAGCACGTGGAACGACTCAACCATGCTACGTCTAGGAGAAGAAAGAACCAGCAAGGTAGAAGAGCTTAGCAAGGGACTCGACTCATGGCAAATCTAGAAGCATCCGCCGAAGGGCCGACAGCGGGGCTCCCTCACGGGGGCCACCCATAGTGTCAGCGGTACAACTGGACGACGCCACGATGCAGGCCATCATCTCGGGGGTGGCAGCACACTTACAGAAGAGCAGGGAGAGAGACATTGCTGACAACGGGGGTGAGTTTTTTTTTCTAAATAGTTAATTCACTAGCCCTTCCTCCAGCTTGGCTCAGCTGTGACACAAAAGAGGGACTGGTGATAGCATATGGTTACTCAGTAAGTGAGATGCCTAGAAACTGAGGATCTGATCCGAAACTGAAAGAGGCAACAACTAGAAAAAAAAAAAAAAGCAGCCAGTGGAGTGCAAGAAGCTGAGGGAGACTGTGGGGACAGCGAGCAACATCTCGGCAGTGGCAACAGTCCCCCGACAGCGGGAGAAGCGAGTCTGTCTATACAAGCAGCTGGGAAAGTCGAGGGCGCTCCCAATGCACTGCCAATGGAGTGTGTGGGGTCAGGACTGCCCCGCCCCCACTGCCGAAAAGATTAGTAGGAAAAATAAAATCAGAGCAGTACAAAGACTTCACCAGCTCCTACCGGCAAAGGGGAAAGGCAGATCATTGACACAGCCAACAGAGGGGCAGATAATTGTGGTACAGGCAGCTGACCTGGTACAAAACAGGAAACCGATCCCTGACTATGCCACATGGAGCCAGTGCTATGCACTATACATAGCGGTGTTAGCGAGCCATCGCCCTAACCGTCTGGGAGATTTGATGGGGCACCAATCACTGATTGCCAGAGTGAGCAAGAAATATAAATGGCCAGCATGGGTCATTTATGACCAAAATTTTAGGCAGGAGGCAGCGGGAAACCCAGATCAGCCGTGGGCGAAAGCCAATCCAAGCCTCTACACCCAATGTTTTACGGGCCAGGAACTAGTGAGTGAAAACTGGTGTAGCAAATGCCAAGGGCTGGATCACTCATCAAACGACTGTCCGTACCAGTCTAGGAAGAGACCCTGGAGCACTGCATTTGGTGGGGCGGCTGGGCCCGCGCGGAGCCCCAGCAGAAGTGACCAACCATGCATGAAATACAATCGCTATCAAGAGGACTGCCGTTTTGGGAAAGATTGTCATTTTCAACACGTATGTAACAGCTGTCGGGGACCACACCCAGTTTCTAGGTGCAAGTCTGCTATCAACCGTCAGCAGAAGGACTAACAGGAACAAGAGGCCAAACCTATGAACGATTCCTGCCGGCTACATGTGTATCATTCACTTATAAGCGCATACAGTGTTAGTTGCAAGCATAATCAAGGGCTATGTCTGGGCGGGATATATGTCAAATTAGCAACGGGAAAAGGGGCGACATCGAAGCCGAGCAGCGCGGGCGGGTCGGTACTTTACCAGGTGTGGGCTAATGGCAACGATACTTACCAATTAAGATTATAATGAAACACTAATTACTGCAGGGGCTCCCGGCAACCTGCACAGTATTCGGGGCTATCAATTGCGGGCGCTAGTGGACTGTTCGGGAACCTCCGAGGGAGTAGTTCTACCGCAGCGCCTGGCCACGATAAAGACACCGTGCAGAATTTGCGAAGATGGATATCAAGCAGGCAAATCATAACGTGCCAGTGCACCCTCATGATAGGAGGCTCCGTGGAATGAAGTGGCAGGGCCAGGTATATATTGACGCAACCCTACCATTCGGTCTGAGGTCGGCCCCACTCATTTTTTCTGTAGTGGCAGATGCAGCGATGTGGATCATGATGCAGAGGGGTGTCGCATGTGGTACACTACATCGATGATTTCCTGACGATAGGGGGCCCAGATACAAAGGAGTGTGCTGAGAACAATGCAGTCATGCATGAAGTATGTGCATATCTGGGCCTGCCAACAGAGCCAGCTAAAGTGATGAGAGTCCAACGACGTCTCATCATTCACTGGCATAGAAATCGACTCGGAAGCCATGGAGCCGCGGTTGCCAAAGGATAAATTGGCACGCCTGCTCGAAGAACTGTTGCACTGGAGAGGTCGAAAGGCATGTAAAAAGTGTGACCTACTGCCACTCATTGGACTGCTGGCTCATGTCTCTACAAGGAAGAGCAGAGGCAGGACCTTCCTGAGGAGACTAATAGATTTGTCCATGGCAGTGACACAGCTGGAGACTTCGTGCGCCTGAATCAGGAGGTGCGGTCTGACATAGAATGGTGGTACCAATTTAGATCCAAATGGAATGGGATCCCCATGCTACAGGAGAGATCAAACAATAAAATGGTTTCTCTAACATCAGATGCGTCAGGAAGTTGGGGGTGTGGTGCCTACTGGGATACCAAGTGGTTCATGTTTAAATGATCTGGACCCGTGGCCGAGTGCCACATCACGACAAAGGAACTAGTACCAATTGTAATGGCAACCGCATTATGGGGAGAGGAATGGTGGGGGCAGACTAATGAACGTTCAGTTGGCACATACAAAGAGGAATTATAGAAAATTTAAAAAATCCTCGACCTGGAATACGGGATATGGGAGGGTTGCTGCCTGGCTCATGGCACACACAGGAGGAAGAACAGAACAGAAGTGCTGCCATTGGAGATGAGCACACGGCAGGTCCAGTGTCTGGTACACTGAGTGCTATGCAACTATGGTATCGGTACTGTCATCAGAGATGAGCACACGGCAGGTCCAGTGTCTGGTACACTGAGTGCCATGCAACTATGGTACCGGTACTGTCATCAGAGATGAGCACACGGCAGGTCCAGTGTCTGGTACACTGAGTGCTATGCAACTATGGTACCGGTACTGCCATCAGAGATGAGCACACGGCAGGTCCAGTGTCTGGTACACTGAGTGCTATGCAACTATGGTATCGGTACTGTCATCAGAGATGAGCACACGGCAGGTCCAGTGTCTGGTACACTGAGTGCCATGCAACTATGGTACCGGTACTGCCATCAGAGATGAGCACACGGCAGGTCCAGTGTCTGGTACACTGAGTGCTATGCAACTATGGTACCGGTACTGCCATCAGAGATGAGCACACGGCAGGTCCAGTGTCTGGTACACTGAGTGCTATGCAACTATGGTATCGGTACTGCCATCAGAGATGAGCACACGGCAGGTCCAGTGTCTGGTACACTGAGTGCTATGCAACTATGGTATCGGTACTGCCATCAGAGATGAGCACACGGCAGGTCCAGTGTCTGGTACACTGAGTGCTATGCAACTATGGTACCGGTCCTGCCATCAGAGAGGAGCACACGGCAGGTCCAGTGTCTGGTACACTGAGTGCTATGCAACTATGGTACCGGTACTGCCATCAGAGATGAGCACACGGCAGGTCCAGTGTCTGGTACACTGAGTGTATCGGTTCTGTCCACAAAGTTTCCCAAGAAGACACTTCAATTGATGGCCTACCAGAGGACCATCGTTAAGGCTCACTGGAGATGGGTGGATTACCAACGATACTTGCTATTGAAGAAAGGCTGCACTTGTGAAGTCATTGTCAAAGCTGCGGATGTACAGCAAACACCGTCACAACCTCCGAGGTCGCCGTTGCCGATCTGTCAACTGCACATTGGCAAGCATGGCAACAGGTGTCATTTTTCACCTTGCAAGTTTCGTCACGTGTGTACGGAGTGCCAGGGGATGCACCCAGCTAGCAGTTGCCGAAGGCACAGGCAGACACCGTCATTCAGGCCAAGGTCAAGGTCACTAAAGTGCAAACTATAACGGGAGGACACTGATGAACAGTGCATCATGTAGAAGAGAACTTCATAAATTGGTTTAAAAATAAATAAATAAAATAAAAAGATTTGATTATAACTAAATGAAAGCACTTCAGTAACACAGGATTAGTTAGGTAGTGACACAGGGTTAGTTAGGTAGTGAAGATAACACAGGATTAGTCAGGTAGTGACACAGGGTTAGTTAGGTAGTGACACAGGGTTAGTTAGGTAGTGAAGATAACACAGGGTTAGTTAGGTAGTGAAGATAACACAGGGTTAGTTAGGTAGTGAAGATAACACAGGGTTAGTTAGGTAGTGAAGATAACACAGGGTTAGTTAGGTAGTGACACAGGATTAGTTAGGTAGTGACACAGGGTTAGTTAGGTAGTGAAGATGACACAGGGTTAGTTAGGTAGTGACACAGGGTTAGTTAGGTAGTGAAGATGACACAGGGTTAGTTAGGTAGTGACACAGGGTTAGTTAGGTAGTGACACAGAGTTAGTTAGGTAGTGACACAGGGTTAGTTAAGTAGTGACACAGGGTTAGTTAGGTAGTGAAGATGACACAGAGGGGGTAAGGGTAATTTAATGCACATATTACATCCATACTGCCACCCTCACGGGTGTGATCATTGGGACACTCCCAAGAAGCATCAACCAGGTAAATGGAGGCTCATTGCAGACCTCTCATACCCAGAAGGAAAGAGTGTTAATGATGCCATTGACAAAAGGCTGTGTTCATTGTCGTTAGTGTCAATGCAGGACATGGCAACTACAGAGCTGTTGCATTTAGTTAGAGAGATTGGTGCAAATTTTAAAGGAATCGTTCACTTTGTGATAAAAGCTGAAACTTGTACATAGTAAGAATATGACCTAAGGAATATTTAGCTATAGGGCCATCTCTGATTTGACCTTTGACCTTGATAACGGGTGTTTTTGAAATAGACGATGTAATTTTTGCTTGTGTTTTATTAATCTATGTATGTACCTACCTATATACTAGATTTCAATGACTATGAGCAAAATTTGAACTGATTACAAATTAATCTGTGGTGTTCGTTAATTAGAATCTATTATAAGTTATGACACATAAGCATATTATATTGCATAAAAAGGAATGATTAGTGCTGCTCACAAATGTCAACATTATCATGAACGATCACACTGTCCATCACATTGGCACAGAGCAGTGCATTCTAAAGCTGCCTTGACACATTTACATCGACTCCTACAACCTTTCTTGCATGAGCATCTAGAGTTTACGGCAAGCTTGAGAAGCCTCTGGTAGTTCTGTCCATTTCACTTCCCATCCTCCATTAACTGTTTGTACCCATCCCCATTCACCAGGAGATGGTAGGTTAGGATCTGCTACAAACATCTGTGCCCACACATGGCCTGCTTGGTAGGCCGCTCTCTTGATGTGCTCCACAAGTGCAGATTGGGTTGGTGGAAGAGCATCCATTGATCTACCTTTCTGAGAAAAAAGATGTCTTCTTGCCTCATTGAATCAGTGCTTGTACGATCATAGACTACCACCACAAAGCGTTCCAGTAGTTGAAGTTGTTCACATATGGAGTCTGGATCTGGATTAGTTGCCAAGGCACAAAATGCTGTGGTGACCTCATCAAATATGTTCCATGTATTCCACATAGTCTTCTTTCCACGTCCAGCAAAGCACGATACAGTGTCACATCCACTGAATGCATGCATAAAGGCAGGGTTTCATAGAGGGGGGGGGGGGGGGGGGGGGGGGGGGGGGAACCTGGGATATCCCCCCCCAAAGATTTTGCTCATTCAATTATTTAATAGATTTGAATTTCATAATAGCAATACCATAAGAACAAAGACACGTTAAATAAAGTCACTCTCAAAGTATGATTCTATGATCGCTTTGTTCGAATATATCTAATATTTCATTAAAGTTTATTTCGTTCAGTTCAGGACCTTCAATGGCAATTCTCATTAACCGTGCCAAGTTCTGTTCTGTCAGCCGGCTTCGTAATCTAGTTTTTATGAGTTTCATTTCACTAAAAGATCTCTTAGCTGTGGCTGTACCAACTGGAATCGAAAGCATAATGTCAATCAGTTTAAACGTCTCTGAAAAAATTCCCGTGTAAGCAGCTGAACGTTTCAGTTCTTCTAATACTTCTTGGAACTCTGGTGCTTTCTCCAGTGATTTTGACTTCATAATTTCATCTCTTTCTTGAAGCAATGCTCTCTTGAATATAGCCCACTCTGATATTAAATCGTCCTTGTTTAGCAGAGGTGTTGAGGAATAAGGAGGGAAAAGTTTATTAACTCTACAAAATGTGTTAGCTCTATGTTAATTGACCTGATTTTCATTGCAATTCTGCTTATTTTGACAATATCTTTGAAGAATAATTCTGGATTGGATGTGGGAGGTGGGGGGAAGGGGGAGAGAAGTTTTTCCTATGTCCCCTCATTAGATTAAACGCTGTTAAATATATTACATTTACTAGTTTCATTGAAGTACTTAAAAAATCAGGACTGTTTCATACAATCCCAAATTTCCCCCCCCTAAACGCAAATCCTGTATGAAACCCTGTAAAGGGTAATGCAATGCAATTCTCAGGACCTAGTGCATGTGCTATTTCAGGAGCTGGCAGGTATCTGAAGCTCTTGCCTGATGAAAAGGCAATCCATAATTCATCAACAATAAGCTGCTGAACTGCTGCAATAGCTAACACCAACACATCAGAGTCAACTGCACGAATCATTACTTTACTATGGCCATGATTGACAGCATCTGAAACATGTAGAAACATTCTTGTGTCAGCTTCCTCTTGAGTACAGGGAGCAAGACTTGTGGTCATCCTCGGAGAAGTGCACAATACATCTTGGTGATGAGTTACAATTATCTGGGTGGATTCAGTGCTTACACTTGCTGTTTTTAAGCTCAAGAATGAAAACAATTCCCTCTTATTGTCTTCATTGCGAAGAAATTCCAACCAGTTTTTGGGCACTGTATTAGAAGACTCTACACGCCTGCGACAACCCTTACCCCTGGTACCTAGATTGTACATATTCATCCCACACAACATCTAACCTTTGTACACCTGTAGCTATCTTGGAAGCATACTCAGAAAATGTGTCTGCAGTGCGTGGTCTCAGCATGTTAACTATAGCTGCACCATCTAAAATTACAGCATCAACCTTTGGATTACTCACTTCATCGATATCAATCAGGTTTTCCAGGCAGCTTACAATGTCAGACTTTGTTCCTAGCCGTAGCTTTCCCATACTAGAAAGAGATGGCGGGCATGCTTGATTTTCATGCTTTAAAAAATCGTCAAGATCTCCATCACGCCTTTGACAGGATATATACAGGCTTGAAAAGAGTGAACAATCATTTTTGAGGGACAGTAACTGTTGTTTTGATTTTGACTTCTCTCGCACTGGTGGACGACTAAACAGAGGAAAATTGTTTCTTTTGATGGGGTCATTGATAGGTTTTGTTTGCTGAACCAGACGTTCAGTGATAAAAGTGTTGTACTGTACTTGTCCTGTCTTCTTTAAAACGTACATTGCCTCTACCACTAATGGGTCTGCAATATCCCTGGTATCAAGAACAAGAAGTTCATCACTCTCCTCAAAAAATGGATTCCCCATTTCCTCAATGACATTGGTGAGAGCCTTAACTTGATCAAAGAATGTGAGCTGCATGCTATGACATTGTTCATGATGTCGAAAATCTGATACCCTCTCATTTTTCTTTATTGATTCCTGAAATTCATTTATCAGGCACCTTCATTGTCTTCTTGTTCGTGTGATTCTTTAGATTGCCTTGCCCTGTTGTGCAATGAAACAAGGCACTGAATGTGATATTTGGCCTCCAGTGCAATGAGATCACCTCCACTAAGTTTGGCTAGAAGACTCCTCTTACTAAACTTGGTACATAGTAAGAGTATGACCTAAAGAATATTTTTAGCTATAGGGCATCTCTAGTTTGACCTTTGACCTTGATAACGGCTATTTCAAATAGCCGACAATTCTTGCATATATTGCATTTATCTGATTAGCTATAAACTTACTTTCTATACTTCAATTCTTTAGGTCATACTCTTACTATGTACCAAGTTTAGTAAGAGGAGGGGGGGACCCACATGTTTGATTGACCACACCCAATTTTGCTGAAACCACACCCATTTAATAAAAATCGTCTCAGGTCTAGAATTAGTGACATCAATCTTGGAAGACTAATGCGTATTGCAATTGAAGGACCTCAATTAACTGAAGTGAACTTTCACCAACTATTAGATATATACAAACAACAAACTCACAGAATAACATTATAAATCATAACCACAGAATAGTAAGTAGTAAATATTATTAATTTATTTCATGAAATTCTGGGGGGGGGGGGGGGGGGGGAGGGGGGAGGGAGGGAATCCCAGGGCACCCCGCCCGGGTATGCGATGGAGAGACCAGGTCTATGGGGACTGCATGTGCCGTTTGGGCTCCGATCGGCCCCCCAAGATATTTAACGCATTGGCAGATGTGCTAGAGTGGATCATGGTGAGAGAAGGCGTGGACCACATATTCCACTACTTGGACGACTTGCAGTTGTCTGCCCCCCAAACTCCAAGAACTGCCAGAGGTGTCTGGATATACTGACAAGGAACTTGGCGTTTTCCTTGCGCAAGAGAAGCTGGAAGGCCCCAGTTAGTACCACTAGGCTACCAATCACTCCAGCAATCTGTGCATACACTGTGGTCTTGCAGAGCAGGGGATGCTGACGTGACGATGCTCTGGGCAGCTGCCACACTCTGTTTCTTTGGGTTTTTTAGAGCTGGAGAAATCACAGTACCATCTATGAAAGCCTTCGATGCACCGACACATCTTAGCTGGGGAGATGTATCTGTGGGTGATGTTGCAACATCCCTGACGATAAGGGTCCATTTGAAACGATCAAAGATGGACCAGTTTCGTAAGGGAGCAAAAATACAGATTTGGCGAACGGATTGTATATTGTGTCCAGTGGTGGTGGTGTTAAGCTACATCCAGTGAGAGGCAAAGATCAGGGCCCCTTCTTCAGGTTCCAGAATGGCGACCCATGACTACGGCAGTGTTCTCTGAACATGTCCGATCAGCCCTCCAAGAACTGGTCTGCCATACCAGGACTTCCAGGCCATAGCTTTCGAATTGGTGCAGCCACGACAGCAGCCACGGTAGGAATAGAAGACTCCACAATTCAAATGCTAGGTAGATGGAGCAGTGCTTTCCTGGCACACATCAGTCACCCCCAGAACAACTCACCCAATCAACAATCACTACTCTGGCAAACTCGTAATCATCGCAATTACTTGTATCATGACAATCCTCAAAAGGTGATGCAGTGATGTTAAATTTGGGGGCAGGTCTGAGACCACTGGATACTGGACATGTACACTCCCCTCGAGTATAAAACCCCAAAGAAGGAGGGGGACAGGCACAGTGGCAGTAGGTAAGGCAGCGCTGGCTTAGTGGACCTCCCTCCATATATAGACAAACCACTGACATTAAGTGTAAATTACTTGTTATATACATTGCTGAATTAATTATATTAATATCACTTAATCATTCACTAATACACACATAGTGTCAAACATCTTGTTGATCACGTTGGTAAAGGATCATTGATACCCACTACAATTCCACCCTTTACCTGTTGGGATTCCACAGCCAAGCAAACAAATTTTATCCAGAGCAGCTGATCTGTCAACCTAACAACAACAACACAAACAACAACACAAAACAATACAAACATTTAACAACACTAGTTTGTTCATTAGTTGTTAGCTGTGTTTAGTTCATCGTGTTCCTACACTGTATCCCCCCCACTATAATTCTTAAATACAGAGACTTGTATAAAAGGAGTGGGTAAAGGGTCACTTACAACAAAGAACTTCAAACTTTAGTTACCAACCTCTTATATATCTGAACCTTGACCTTGCTTACATGTGACACACTATAATAAAGAGTAGCACGCTCTAACACAGAGCTCACCTTGGCCAGCGATATCTCGGGCAATACTGTATATTCACTGAAAGTACTAGTTCCCATAAAGTGGTAGATTGTCTGCCCTTTGCAGGTGAACCTGGACGTCCCATCCGGCATCACCCCTTTACCTTGTGTAGCCCTTGACACACAAACACACATACAAATGCACACGCACACACATTTATCATCACAAATACTCATTGGTAACTAAGGGGCAAGATGTGCACATGTCAAGTAAATATAAATTAGTGATGTAATGACAGGGGCATTACCCACTACAGCTAGTACCTACACAGAGCTAACTACAGTAAAACCTCCTAATAGTGACCACATTGGGGACGGGACTTCTGGTCTCTTCTCAGAGGTTGGTCCTTTCTCAGAGGTTCTTGTGTAAATGTCATTATTTGTGATAAAGAGTAGGTAAAGTTGAATATTCACCAATAGATGCATGTCTTGTTGTGGTTATCTGAAAGGTGTCCTGATGACAAACATCTTACAAGAAATTTTTTCTTCTGAAGTCTCAATAGCCTTCTTGTTGCTACTGGTAGCTAACTTAGCTATTTCTCCACCATATTTAACTGTGATAAAGATGTGCTGCTACTGGAGATGCAATTTTCTGTAAAAACAACTTTCCATAATAAGAGATTGTTAGAGGCGGTATTTGCCTAATCACACCAGTCTTTATTTAGGTAGCAAGCCTTAGTAGCAAGCCAGGTGAGTTATAGTAGCACTTGCTGCCCTGCGCATATTCACATTAAATAGAAGCATCAAATTTTCAGCAAGCATTTAGTGAAGACCTTTTGTCCCCAGACAACAATTGGATACTGTAGAAGTAGCGTAGTATGCTATTTGTTATTAGCTTACGCGAGACCGCAATCTCTCAAATTTTCAATGGGTGTGGTCTTTAGTTGCTCGTAGAGGGGCGACTGTATTTATTTTGAGCAAGATGGGACTGAGAAATTGGTTGCTGGTTGGAAATAAGAGGTGGTTGCTTCTCGGAGGTTCTAAATGCATTATATTTGTTGTAGTTGCAATCGGGGACGCATGAATTGGTCTCTCCAGAGAGGTCGGTCACTTCTCGTAGTGGTCATTAATAGAAGTTTTACTGTACTTCGCATTGTCACAAAAATCAGCCCAACATATAAAGAGCGCAGCACCTTCTACTAAAGTTATGACTTAGCTAGCAACAGATGGTCAAATAACTTAAAGCAATGCAACCAATCCTAATTCGGGGGAGGGGGAGACCTATTGCGTCTCCTCCTATCTTCAATGCAGCCCATCAGCCAGTCTAGTGGCTGTGCACATGCATAGGGTGCATTCAACTTGAACCACACACCTCCCCCAATATTAGCTATATCATACCACACCTTACCTAACAGAAAATATAACTGACCACACCGTACCTAATTTTGCCACACAGATTTGTCTTTGAACTTTTGCAGAATTTGCAGTCTCTACACTGAGGAATGTACAGGGGGATCACATGATCACCTAAAGCCACACCCACAAATATAATATCACAAATTAGTAAGCAATCCATGGAGACAACGCCCACTACATAGTTAGACCTAAGGTGTACCTCACCAAACTGGCACAAATACCTTACCATGGATACAAAAAGATACACATTAGAAATAAATAAAACCCTACTAGTGGTGTGCACTAATAGGGAGTGAGTAAGCCATTAAATTATTGTTACTCAATTTTTTTTCAGTAATGGAAGCTTCTCCAGTACTAATTAGCTGCTCTACCACGTGAAGCACCAGAAGCTCTTGAAACTAGCTCTGTTTTATTTCTAGAAGAACAGGTACCAGCCACAGTATAAGGAATTCCGGAACAATTTAGAATTCTAACCCTAAAATGAGACCTGCTTGCAACTGTAGTGACAGAAAGCACTAAAAAGCCGGGTTTTAGAGAGTCCAAGGAATCTGCTCGAGCGCATAAGGGACCACATACCAAATATAGAACTATATATACCAACGATATAACTGACTTTCAATTATTCACCTCTTGTTGTCTGGCTCACTTCATTTGCTCATCAATAACCTCTCTCTCTCTCTCTCCACCACATTCAAAATCAGTAATAACAACAAACTTAGACTGATTGACTGTATAATCTATCATTGTCTCCTGCATACACCCTTTCTTGAGGTGCCTCAGCAAGAAGAGAGGAGCTCAGGCTAACTGAATGACGTACCTAGCCACGCCCCTCAGCAAACTTGTTAATTAAAACTAATTTATATGTCTACACAGAGAAAATCAAACTCTAGCAGCCATACCTGGCTCCACACTGGTCACGCCTTCACCAACAGATTCCACCACGCCCCCTCCTTCATGCCCAAGAATACATGGAAAGAGGCCCTCTGGGGTCAGTCCCACTGAGAGTATATGCATCAGTGTGGCACACTCCTGTTGCTACAATCTAAAAACAAAAAAAAGTTTCCAAATTGGATGGCCTACAATTTTTACCATTGGTCCCCATACGCTAGCTAGCTCAAACACGCCACACAATGGCGGGCGATCTGAGGCAGTTCTTGAGGCTGCAGCGTGCGTACCTTCACTCGGACCTCGCCCAGCTTGGGAGGAGCGACGGTCACGTCTTCTATAGAGAGAGGTTTGCCAGCCTCCCAAGCGACTGCAGCCTTGCAGATTATATCCTAGACACACACAACAACTATTTCAACAGCAACTTCACCAGCCACGCACCACTCGCGTACCTTTCCTACTGTAGCAGCCATATTCCAACCAACAGCAGTCTGTAGTAGCCAACAATGTTGAGATCCCTGTACCACAACTACACTAAAGTATACGTATTAATGTTAGTAGCTAGAGATAGAAGTGACAACACTGTGTCGCAAAACTCTCTCTGGTGCAGAGCTAGGATTAGAAGCATAGGTAGTTGTATACATGTACAACAGCAGCTTTTAGATTATTATTTTCTTATTTATGTTTTTATTTGCTGATGATGCCAAACTTATTGCCTCTCTGAACTCTGCATGAGAATTTAGCTCTTCAAAAGGATCTTGACAATTTATTGTCATGGTGTCAATCTTGGAAGCTTTCTTTAAATACTTCTAAATGTGCATACATGAACGTCTCCCTATCATCATCTACTAACAACAATTACACCATCGGTAATGATACAATTGAAACAGTGACTCAACAGAAAGATTTAGGTATTTTAATCTGTGATGATAGTTTATCTTGGTCTGTCCACATCAAAGAAATATGCAGCAAAGCTTATCGGTCTCTGTATTTAATTAGGCGAGCAATTCCTTGCACATCACCCATTAACATTAAGAAGTCCCTCTATCTATCACTTGTAAGATCTCAGCTGACCTACTGTTCCCAGCTATGGTTTCCCAGCAACATTTAATCACGTCACTTTTCATTCTGGGTCCACAAGATCTTCATCTAATCGTAAATTAGAAATTAAGTTCCAACGCACCTCTACTATTACTATTACTTTATTAATGTATCACTCCCTCTCACACTAGCTGCTTTATTATCATTTATATCCTTTTCTTTTCTTTTAGCTAACTAAGCTGGATGTAAGGAAGCTAAACCACCATGTAACCAGCAAGAACCTGTTACTAGTAGTCCTGATTTATAATGGACTCTTTTAAGTGTTGCAGTATATGAACAAATTTGTCTTTGTATTGTGACTCTGTCAGTATATGACCATTACTATTCTTGTATGCAATTATAGAACATTTTGTTAAAATAAAGTTAATAATTTTTATTCAAAAATAACAAAAGACATAATTCCACAACGTTTAAATTTGAAATATGGGATATAATACATAAATAATAAAATTCAATGAGTGCTTTCAAATGTATGTCCCTGTAGTGTTGATTGAATTCAATCCACAGCAATTCTATAACAAAAACAATACAATAATTCAAATGCTACTATAATAACAATATTCTTACTGGAGCTGTTGCTTTAATTTATCTGCCACTTGTCTACAATAGTCCACTTGAGACAATACAGTAACAAACTCCTCGAGGGCAGTAGGTCTAGTTGATAAGACTGTACGAATGCTACTCAGAAGGTTCCTTGTCTTCTCTACATCAATCCAGTTCTGACGCTGAAGGAGCTGGTCATACATGTCAGGAGATATGAGTCCAATACTGTAGCAGTGATCAGCTACTGTCATAACACAAGGCTTCACTGAGAGGACCAAGTCAGGATACACACTCAGAAATATTCTCAAGTTATTGCCACCTAATAATAAAACATTTATAATGATAGGAATTAAAACAATAACTTGACTTACTTTCAGAGACCTCTACCACAGGATATTTCTTCTCGTATTTCTAAAACCAAATAATATCATTGTTAGTTATTGCAAGTTAGAATACGTAGTCTATTTCTGCATACCTGTCCATACCAAATGAGGTGTCTATTGGTGAGTACAACTGCTTGTGGATAGTCTGGATTGAAGAGACATGTCATAACCTTTGGAATCGTGTCTGCACCATCCACCACTCCAAGATGATTTTCTCCTTCATGTGAACGACAGTCAAAGGCAAACTGGTAGTCCATGGAGCTGTTGTAGTTCATTCTGGAACTAGCCTCCTTTAGAGTGTCCTCTATTTCTTGTTTTAGAGAAATACATTCATGGTGAATGGAGTCTTGGAAAGTAGGATCACAAGAAACTACGACTTCGAAATATTTAGATTTCGATACAAAAGACACGTGAACTTTCATTGTTCCATACAAAAAGTGCACCATGTTTTTCTTGACTCCTTCTCCAATGAAAGTGAAGGACTTGTTGGATACGAGACATGCCATTGCAGCAGGAAAGAGTCCCATAGGAGTAAACCCACTACTGAAGTACATCAAGAGAGGTTCCACGAAACAAGATCTGCAGGATTCATTGTGGAATAGGTCAAGTTCCTTTGCACTAGTGTTTTCTAACACGCAAGGCATGATGTATTCTTTCTCTTCTTCTAACACTGAGTTAGTATCAGAAGATTCGACGGACACAATCTCAGCTATCAAGTGAAGATATGCAAGCAAAGCTACCAGTTGCTCTGGTGGAATCAGATCTCCTGAAATGTCAGCTGTAGCTGTCTTCAAATCTGTCATAGTGAATCGACCTGTCTTTCTGAATCTCTCGGCTGTAGCCTGACCTACGCTATCAAAGCTCATGGCTTTAAGAATGACACCAGTGATACTGTCATACACTACCTGGATGTCTATGATGACCAGGTCCTCCAAACCAGGCACACTGGGGAAGTACATCAGAACACCGGCATGGTGGTGAAGAAACCACAGAGCTGCTCTGGTCTCGTAGGGTGTCATATTGAAGGCATGGGACAAGGCCAAGCAGGTCTCCAGGCTGGCTGTCCTCACTTCTCTCATGCGAAGACACAAGCTGAACAGAAGCCACACGGCTGGAATTTTCAGCTTTTTAAAGTGTTTCTCCATGGCATTCTCCAGTAGCTGATGCAAGTGATCGATCTCTTCTACTCCGCCTCCCATGTTGTCTAATGAAACAACAAGCTTGTCTTTTGAGCAGAACTGAACTATGCCTTTTTTGTAGGAGTCAGTGTCTCGAATCACTTTTTGAAGCTGCGAATCGACTGTAGCGATGACCTCCTCAGAAACCTTGTCTTTGTGAGTACCCACTATATACACTACTGACTTGGAGGACTCCAGTATCTCACCAATGGCTGAGTTGTCTGCTCCTGGCTGAGGTTGAAGATGGGTGGAGGAACTGAAACAAGATATACTGGCCAGAGTACGCAAAAGCATCTCTTGCAGAGTAAACTCTGATTTCTCTGGTGCAGTTGTCTCTCCTGAAGCTCTCTGATAAAAGACCCGATACTCCTCATCTAGTTGGAAATTGTAGCTAAAGAACAGCAAGTAGAGGCCAGGTCCTATGGTGAGTGCTGGTAGCATGTCCATCAGCTCAGGCTGACCTCCGGTGTCCTCCATTCTCAAAAAAGCTTTAAAAGATTGCTTCACATTTTCTGCAAAGTGTGTTTGTTTGGACACTGTTTCGAATATGGCAGCTATTTCAGAATAATCTGGTGATGATACTGCTTGATCAGCTGGTTGGTCATGTGTTGTTGAGAGTGGAGTGATTTCCTTATGCCTGGGTTGCCTATTTTGGGTAAAATATTTCAATCTTGCCATCATCTTCTGCAATAATGAAGGCTGGGGTGGCTCTTCAACAGAGTGAGACTGCTGTGTACTGCTAGCCTGACTGACCTCTGCCCTGGTGTCACTATCTCTATGGGAATTAGCTGTAGCTTCTGAAGTGGATTCAGTTTCAGAAGTGGATTCAGTCACCAGACTATCTTTGAGAGTGTGAAAGAGTAGAGAAGCTTCCTCAATGAGATTCTTTACAATGGTCCAGTCTATACTTCTTTCTGCTGTAGTTGGATCAGACTTGCCTTGGACTACCATATTGGAGCAACACTCCACTGTGCCTGTGCTGCCATGAATCTGCTCCTCTTCTTTTGCTGACAGAAGATCTATGATCTCTTTCTTTATTCTCCTGAGAGTTGTACTCTTGCCTTGTCTTGGAGGACCAAGGGACATAAATTTTAAAGACAGAAGCTCCAACACTTCCTTGGAAACAATGAAGTGTTTATATGCATCTTCATATTTTAGAACTATTAAACATAAAATAAAATGTGCATTATAAAATATTGGAAATAAAACACTAATTACAGTTATTACATTCTCATTGGTTATACTATACAAGTAACCCACACACTGCACCAGTACCATTAGCTGGCTCCAGCAATACAGAGTGTGGGCAGCTGGTTTTATAGCCTGGAGCTAAGCCAGTAGAAGCAGCTGCCAGTAGAAGCAGCTGCACTCTAGCACTTGCAATTTAGGCAAAGACAATCAATTACCTTACTTATTATAATATCATAATTAACATAATAAATATTTAATTTTAACATAATTAACTTAATAATAAATAATAATATTCTAGTTTTATTATAGTACAAGTTTTTAATACCTAACTTTAGTTTCCCATATAATCTATAAATGGGACATTCTAAAGAGAAGCCAATATCACTGAAGGCAAGATGGCTTACTAGAGATGCTGCTATTTGCTTACACTAACCTGACAGAGTTCCTTTGTATACTCCATCGCATTAGCAACCAGCAACTGTCCAGTAGACAAGACTGCAGTAGCTATCCATCCACCATACTTCTGTTCTGGTCTATCTCCCTCACTAGTAGTCTCAATCCACTCCTCTGTCTTGTTGGAGTAACTTCTAATGGTAGAATCTCTACCGATGCCGATTAGATTCGATACATAGGAGATGATAGCGAAGATGGCAGTAAGTGTGGTTACTGTCCTCCATATTGTTTGTGTTCTTGTCCTGCCATTACTAGCAGATGCTGTGAGGGACTCTAAACTGCATATAAACAGAATCTCTCTCTTGCCCCATCCTCCTGTGAAGTAGAAGTTGCCTTCATGGAATGTTGATTGCATGTAGCAGCATGAAGAAGGAAGTGAGTCTGCAGTCGTCCAATGGTCGTTGAGTAGAACTTCCACTACGTCCAACATCTCGTCATGTGAGCCACCCCACCCACCAGCCACGACCAGGACCTCTGGTGATCCTCCACTAACTGATGATGGGAAGGAGCGACGAGTAGGCATGGCACGTAGCGATGGCTTCCAGTCTAGACCAGTAGTACTAGTCAACAGAGTGTTAGTGGGTTCCTTAGTGGAGGGATGCACTCCACCAACCAATACAAACTTAGACTGGTAGGTAGTTAGGGACGACCAGTCATATGGTGCAAGAGTAGTAGTCCATGAGTGAAGGTCAGTAGAGATGTGAAGTGTGCGATAATCACCATCCATAACTAGCACTTTATTATGTAGTACTGCACATTGTACAGGCCAGACATACTCACTCCATGTATGGCAGTGCTCCCAGTGAAGTGAGACTGGAGGACGGAGATCTCTCTAAATACAAAACAAATATATAATTAAAGTGATAAACAAACAAAAAAACAAACAAACAGCATTTAAGTGCTATTTAAATGACACAAACAATTTATTCCTATATCAGCAGTTTATACGCCATATAAACATTCTATACAACTTTAAATAAGCACATAAAATACTAACAAACAACAATATTGTAATTGAACCATGTAAACAAACACACAAATAAACAATTTTACTCTATACTTTATAGAAATGTACACGCATAACAATAGCAACTGTGTGACATACTAACACACAAACATACAAGTTCTCACACAATGCTTATATACAATACAATATTTAGTATATAAAAATAGTAAAAAAACAATACTGAGAAATAAACAAATAAACAAACACACAAACATACAACTGGCACAATGCGTAAATATGTGCACACAACACAAACACAAATAATGACATGATATTCCAAACACACAAACACATAATAAGAGAATGAGCTGTTTCTTCCTGTGCTAAAATAATGTACAGTCGGAACCAGAAAAGATAGGTTTTCAATTCTGTTCAGTAGAACAATTTTTTTTGCACTGAAGGAGCTATTGTAGAAAAATAAAAAAGAGAGAAAATGTTACGGCAGTTGATAAAATATAGTTTTTCAGTTCGACTGTGTTAAAGTTTAAATGCTCAATGTTTATCATTATGCCACTTCAGGAATGTAAAAAATGATGCTATTTTAATTGTTGGGGTCATCATTGGCTTAGATATTCTCACTACTAGAGACCCAACTGTAGCTGGTAGAAAGACTAAGAAGTAGGGACCTGTCAGAGCAGCAAGTTCAGCGAAAATCCAGTCAGTATGCTTAATCGAAGCAAGCCAGTTTTTTTTATTGTGCAAGCAGTTTAGCATGACCTCTATAGCATTTAGAGGGTAGTACAAGGCTTAGCTTGCAGATATAGCTGTGGAAGAGTTTCTAGCTTTTAGCTGTAAATAAACTGAAACGAGAACTTGACTAGTAAAAATTTGAATGTGACGGTACCAACAGTTTAGTCAAAACGCAATGAAAAAATTGTAAAAAAGAAGCTTTTTTTCTTTTCGAAAGACACCTGCTATGCCGTAGAGAAAGCTAACATATGAACATATACATTAAAAAAAAAAAACCCAAAAACATAATCTTCCTATAAAAGTGCACAAACATACAAATATACATCCCAAATACAAATTATTTACACATGGTAAAAACTGTAAATAAACCACTAACAAACAAAACAACAAAAAAATGACTACAAATATATTATGCTGTGTTTATGTGTTATAAACACACAACTTACTATATTTCTGGAACAAACTAGACTTCAAATAGCTAGAGTAAATAGATACAAACTGTAGCAAAAGAAAGGGATAGTCTAACCATCCTCCAGCACAAAAATACACTAGCAACTGGAAAAAAGAGAGGGAAAGTCATGTCTGAGCATGCTCATGAAAAGAACCTGGTGTCTTTTTAAGAGCATGCTCAGGAACATGACATTTACCCTCTCTTTTTTTGCCAGTGCATTGGCGTGAGCATGCTCAGACATTACTTTCCCTCTTTTTTTCCAGTTTAACTGGTGGTATCTCTTTATGAGCATGCTCAGACATAAGTTTCCCTCTCTATCCAGTTGTTGATGCCTTATATATAATGATCAGACATTAATTTCCCTTTTTCTAGTTGTAAAAAAATTAAGCTAAGCACTTGGCATGTGTGTAGGTAGCAGTGTTTTCCCTTCTTTCAACCCTTTGTAAAAGCTATACAAACAGTGGGCTGTATGGGGAAGGCTGGATCTAGGCTAACAAACACTTGATTTAATAATCAGCTAGCGATAGCTATGCGCTCACCTCTGTACGAACTTGAGGCTGGCTTTCCGCCATACCTTGCTGCTTACTGACTTGAATCGACTGTCTTCCAAAATAGGGCGTTCCCACATCCTCTATTTATTATTCCAATATCTCTGACCCACCACACCCAAAATGCTGACTAGAAAGCTGATATTCACCTTTGACCTCAATCGCTATCTCTGCGAGGAGGAGCTCTTGCCGCCAGCTCTCGCTGCTGAAGTGATGGCGTGGTAAGTGTTCTCCCGTGTGAGTTGGTACTATACTAGAAGTATTGGTTCCAATAGGTCTATATTAGTAGATGATAATGCATTGGTCACCAATACTGGAGTGCTATTTCTATTTGACAGCTTTTGCTTCCAAAATGAATTGCATTTTTTGGGTCCTTTATGAAAATAGCAGAAACATTTTTTTCTTTTATTGTTATGTATTTAAGGAACATTTCAATTCCCAATTAGTTGAGGTAATAGATGCACTGTACATGAGAATATCAGAAGTGAATGAATAGTGTATTGTAAATAATCAAATGTTGCTATTATTGACTTTCAGTGCATAAATTGGTTCAAGCAATTGTCTTGTATTTCAGTAAAAAATTTCTCATAATTTTTTTAGCTTTCAATGACTTCTTTGTTCATACCAAGTTCTTTTTTGTTAGCTGATTTCATCATCTCAATTTGTAGCTATAAGCACAATATCTCTGAGTTCCAATGTCTAAACCATTCCACCAAAATATGGCACAACATTGCAGTTCTTCTAGAACCTCTTAGACCCCTGGTTCTTTTTCCAGTGAATTTGACTCCATAACCTTTTCCCATTTCATGAAAAAGCCTATTTTTTTTTTACAGATGGCCACAACTCGGCAATAACTCTTCTCTTATGGTCACTAGTTTTTTGTTTTTTTTTAAGTATCGCAATTTTTACACTCAGCCCCATATATACAATGTAATTTCAATGCTATAGATAGTAAATCTTCTGTTCTTTCATCATAGGTGACACAAAACTTGGGCACAGGGCGACCGTCATCTCAGCCAATACAGTGAGCATCACTGTGTCAAGTTGGAAAAGATCAACAACAATTTCCTAGAAGAATATAAATACATATTTATGACACTTACAGAAGCACAACACTGTATATTTAAAATCACATCAAAAAGTATCTACCATCACAACAACAAAATTAAATTCTACTCAATAGGCTATACAGAGACCCTGTACCAACCCACCCTTAGTCGGTAAAGATCACCTACATAACTACAACCAGGACAGCATCCTCACGCTGTGGATCAATACATTGACTAAAGATTTAGTTTTACCATAAGAATGCCCAGTTTTAGAATGCCAAGTTTTAATATCTTCCTCACAGATATATATATCTACTTACCTGGAATGATTCTGCACCATAGGCTTAGTCTGAGACACAATTTACACTAGGACGGGACCATGTAATTAGCATATTTTATAGTCGGACGTGTCCAGTGAACTAAAATGAAACGAAAGAAACTGCCGGGGACCATGTAATTAGCATATTTTAGAGTTGGACGTGTCCACTGGACTAAAATGAAACGAGGGAAACTGCCGGGGACCATGTTATTAGCATATTGAAGAATCGGTCGTGTCCAGTGGACTAAAATAAAACGAGAGAAACTGCCGGGGATCATGTAGTTACCATATTTCAGAGTCGGACGTGTCCAGTGGACTAAAATGAAGCGAGAGAAACTGCCGGGGACCATATAATTAGCATATTTCAAAGTTGGACGTGTCCAGTGGACTAAAATGAAATGAGAGAAACTGCCGGGGACCATATGATTTGCATATTTCATAGTCAGACATGTCCAGTGGACTAAAATGAAACAAGATAAACTGCCGTGGACCATGTAATTAGCATATTTCATGGTCGAACATGTCCAGTGGACTAAATGAAATGAAAGAAACAGCCGGAAACCATGTTATTAGCATATTTTAGGACGTGTCCAGTGAACTAAAATGAAACGAGAGAAACTACTGGGGACCATGTAATAAGCATATTGCAGAATTGGACGTGCCCAGTGGACTAAAATGAAACGAGAGAAACGGCCGGAAACCATGTTATTAGCATATTTTAGAGTCAGACGTGTCCAGTGAACTAAAATGAAACGAGAGAAACTGCCGGGGACCATGTAATAAGCATATTGCAGAATTGGACGTGCCCAGTGGACTAAAATGAAACGAGAGAAACGGCCGGAAACCATGTTATTAGCATATTTTAGAGTCGAACGTGTCCAGTGAACTAAAATGAAACGAGAGAAACTGCCGGGGTTCATGTAATTAGCACATTTGAGAGTCGGACGTGTCCAATGGAGCAAAATAAAACGAGAGAAACTGCCGGGGACCACGTAATTAGCATATTTCTTAGTCGGATGTGTCCAGTGGACTAAAATGAAACGAGAGAAAGTGCCGGGGATTATTTTATTACCATATTTTAGAGTAGGACGTGTCCAGTGGACTAAAATGAAACGAGAGAAACTGCTGGGGTTCATGTAATTATGACATTTGAGAGTCGGACGTGTCCAATGGAGCAAAATAAAACGAGAGAAACTGCCGGGGACCATGTAATTAGCATATTTCTTAGTCGGATGTGTTCATTGGACTAAAATGAAACGAGAGAAACTGCCCGGGACCATGTAATTAGCTTATAATAGAGTCGGACGTGTCCAGTGGACTAAAATGAAACAAGAGAAACTGCCGGGGTTCATGTAATTAGTACATTTGAGAGTCAGACGTGTCCAATGGAGCAAAATAAAATGAGAGAAACTGCCGGGGACCATGTAATTAGCATATTTCTTAGTCGGACGTGTCCAGTGGACTAAAATGAAACGAGAGAAACTGCCGGGGATCATGTAATAAGCATATTGCAGAATCGGACGTGTCCAGTGGACTAAAATGAAACGAGAGAAACTGCCGGGGTTCATGTAATTATGACATTTGAGAGTCGGACGTGTCCAATGGAGCAAAATAAAACGAGAGAAACTGCCGGGGACCATGTAATTAGCATATTTCTTAGTCGGATGGGTCCAGTGGTCTAAAATAAAACCAGAGAAACTGCCGGGGACCATGTAAGTAGCATAGTTTAGAGCCAGACATGTCCGGTGGACTAAAATGAAACGAGAGAAACTGCCGAGGGACCATATAATTAGCATATTTTATAGTCGGACGTGTCCATTGGACTAAAATCAAACGAGAGAAACTACCGGGGACTATGTAATTAGCATATTCCATGGTCGAACGTGTCCAGTGGACAAAAATGAAATAAGAGAAACTGTCGGGGACCAAGTAATTAGCATATTTTAGAGTCGGACATGTCCACTAAACTAAAATGAAACGAGAGAAACTGCCTGGGACCATGTAATCAGCATATTTTAGAGTCGGACGTGTCCAGTGGACTAAAATGAATCGAGAGAAACTACAAAGGACCATGTAATTAGCATAGTTCATAGTCAGACATGTTCAGTGGACTAAAATGAAACAAGCAAAACTGCCTTGGACTATGTAATTAGCATATTTTAGAGTCGAACATGTCCAGTGGCAAAAAAGACACAAGAGAAACTGCCGGGGACCATATTATTAGCATATTGCAGAATCGTACGTGTCCAGTGGACAAAAATGAAACGAGAGAAACTGTCGGGAACCATGTAATAAGCATATCTTAGAGTCGGACATGTCTAATTAACTAAAATGAAACGAGAGAAACTACCGGGGACCATGTTATTAGCTTATTGAAGAATCGGACATGTCCAGTGGACTAAAATGAAACGAGAGAAACTGCCGGGGACCATGTAATTCGCATATGTCATGGTCGAACGTGTCCAGTGGACATAAATGAAATGAAAGAAACTGCTGGGGACTATGTAATTAGCATATTGTAGACTCGGACGTGTCCACAGGACTAAAATGAAACGAAAAAAACTGCCGGGGACCATGTAATTAGCATATTGCAGAATCAGACGTGTCCAGTGGACTAAAATCAAACGAGAGAAACTACAGGGGACCATGTTAGTAGCATATTGAAGAATCGGACGTGTTCTGTGGACTAAAATGAAACGAGAGAAACGGCCGGGGACCATGTAATTAGCATATTTTAGAGTCGGACGTGTCCAGTGGAATTTTATGAAACAAGAGAAACTGCCGGGGACCATGTAATTAGCATATTTTAGAGTCGGACGTGTCCAGTGAACTAAAAGAAACGAGAGAAATTGCTGTGGATCATGTAACTAGCATATTTTAGAGTCCGACGTGTCCAGTGGACTGAAATGAAACGACAAAAACTGCAAGAAACGATGTAATTAGCATATTTTAGAGTCGGATGTGTCCAGTGGACTAAAATGAAACGAGAGAAACTGCCAGCGACCTTGTAATAAGCACATTGTAGAGTCGGACGTGTCCAGTGGACTAAAATGAAATGAGAGGAACTGCCGGGGAGCATGTAATTAGCTTATTATAGAGTCGGACGTGTCCAGTGGACAGAAATGAAACGAGAGAAACTGCCGGGGACCATGTAATTAGCTTATTATAGAGTCGGACGTGTCCAGTGGACTCAAATGAAACGAGAGAAACAGCCGGGGACCATGTAATTAGCATATTTTAGAGTCGGATGTGTCCACTAGACTAAAATGAAACGAGAACTGCCGGGGACCATGTTACTAGCATATTGCAGAATCGGACGTGTCCAGTGGACTAAAATAAACCGAGAGAAACTACTGGGCACCATGTTATTAGCATATTTTAGAGTCGGACGTGTCCAGTGGACTAAAATGAAACAAGAGAAACTGCCAGGGACCATGTAATTAGCATATTTTAGAGTCTGACGTGTCCAGTGGACTAAAATGAAATGATAGAAATTGTTGTGGACCAGGTAACTAGCATATTTTAGAGTCGGACGTGTCCAGTGGACTAAAATGAAACGATAAAAACTGCCAGGGACGATGTAATTAGCATATTTTAGAGTCGGATGTGTCCAGTGGACTAAAATGAAACGAGAAAAACTGCCCGGGACCTTGTAATTTGCACATTTTAGAGTCGGACGTGTCCAGTGGACTAAAATGAAACGAGATAAACTGCTAGGTACCATGTAATTAGCATATTTCATAGTCGAACGTTTCCAGTGGACTAAAATGAAATCAGAAAAACTGCCGGGGATCATGTAATTAGCATATTTTAGAGTCGGACGTGTCCAGTGGACTAAAATGAAACGAGAGAAACTGCCAGGGACCATGTAATTAGCATATTTAAGAGACGGACGTGTCCAGCGGACTAAAATGAAACGAGAGAAACTGCCAGAGACCATGTAATTAGCATATTTTAGAGTCGAACGTGTCCAGTGGACTAAAATGAAAGGAAAGAAACTGCCAGGGACTATGTAATTAGCATATTTCATAGTCTGATGTGTTCAGTGGACTAAAATGAAACGAGAGAAACTACCAGGGACCATGTAATTAGCATATTATAGAGTCGGACGTGTCCAGTGGACTAAAATGAAACGAGAGAAACTGCCAGGGACCATGTAATTAGCATATTTTAGAGTCGGACGTGTCCAGTGGACTAAAATGAAACGAGAGAAATTGCTGTGGACCATGTTACTAGCATATTTTAGAGTCCGACGTGTCCAGTGGACTAAAATGAAACGAGAAAAACTGCCAGGGACCATGTAATTAGCATATTTTAGAATCGGACGTGTCCAGTGGACTAAAATGAAATGAGAGAAAATGCCAGGGACCATGTAATTAGCATATTTCATAGTCAGACGTGTCCAGTGGACTAAAATGAAACGAGAGAAACTCGTGGGGACCATGTTATTAGCATATTTTAAAGTCGGACGTGTCCAGTGGACTAAAATGAAACGAGAGAATCTGCCGGGGACCATGTAATTAGCATATTTCATGGTCGAACGTTTCCAGTGGACTAAAATGAAATCAGAAAAACTGTCGGGGACCATGTAATTAGCATATTTTAGAGTCGGACGTGTCCATTGAACTAAAATGAAACGAGAGAAACTACCGGGGACCATGTAATTAGCATATTTTAGAGTCGGACGTGTCCAGTGGAATAAAATGAAACAAGAGAAACTGCCGTGGACCATGTAATTGCATAATTTTGAGTCGGACGTGTACAGTAGAATAAAATGAAACGAGAGAAACTGCCAGGGACCATGTAATTAGCATATTTTAGAGTCGGACGTGTCCAGCGGACTAAAATGAAATGAGAGAAACTGCCGGGGACCATGTAATTAGCATATTTTAGAGTCGGACGTGTCCAGTGGACTAAAATGAAATAAGAGAAACTGCCAGAGACTATGTAATTAGCATATTATAGAGTCAGACGTGTCCAGTGGACTAAAATGAAACGAGAGAAACTGCCGGGGACCATGTGATTAGCATATTTTAGAGTCGGACGTGTCCAGTGGACTAAAATGAAACGAGAGAAACTACCGGGGACAATGTAATTAGCATATTTTAAAGTCGGACATGTCCAGTGGACTCAAATGAAACGAAAGAAACTGCCGGGGACCATGTAATTAACATATTTCATAGTCGAACGTTTCCAGTGGACTAAAATGAAATCAGAAAAACTGTCGGGGACCATGTAATTAGCATATTATAAAGTTGGACGTGTCCAGTGGACTCAAATGAAACGCGAGAAACTGCCGGGGACCATGTAATTAGCATATTTCATAGTCGAACGTTTCCAGTGGACTAAAATGAAATGAGAAAAACTGTCGGGGACCATGTAATTAGCATATTTTAGAGTCGGACGTGTCCAGGGGACTCAAATGAAACGCGAGAAACTGCTGGGGACCATGTAATTAGCATATTTCATAGTCGAACGTTTCCAGTGGACTAAAATGAAATCAGAAAAACTACATGGGACCATGTAATTAGCATATTTTAGAGTCGGACGTGTCCAGTGAACTAAAATCAAACGAAAGAAACTGCCGGGGACCATGTAATTAGCATACTTTAGAGTCGGACGTGTCCAGTAAAATAAAATGAAACAAGAGAAACTGCCAGGGACCGTGTAATTGACATATTTAAGAGTCGGACGTGTACAGTAGACTAAAATGAAACAAGAGAAACTGCCAGGGTCCATGTAATTAGCATATTTAAGAGTCGGATGTGTCCAGCGGACTAAAATGAAATGAGAGAAACTGCCAGGGACCATGTAATTAGCATATTTTAGAGTCGAACGTGTCCAGTGGACTAAAATAAAACGAGAGAAACTACCAGGGACCATGTTATTAACATATTGCAGAATCGTACGTGTCCAGTGGACAAAAATGAAACGAGAGAAACTGCCAGGGACCATGTTATTCGCATATGTCATGGTCGAACGTGTCCAGTAGACATAAATGAAATTAAAGAAACTGCTGGGGTCTATGTAATTAACATATTGTAGAGTCGGACGTGTCCACAGGACTAAAATGAAACGAAAGAAACTGCCGGGGACCATGTAATTAGCATATTGCAGAATCAGACGTGTCCAGTGGACTAAAATCAAACGAGAGAAACTACCGGGGACCATGTTAGTAGCATATTGAAGAATCGGACGTGTTCAGTGGACTAAAATGAAACGAGAGAAACGGCCGGGGACCATGTAATTAGCATATTTTAGAGTTGGACGTGTCCAGTGGAATATTATGAAACAAGAGAAACTGCCGGGGACAATGTAATTAGCATATTTTAGAGTCGGACGTGTCCAGTGAACTAAAAGAAACGAGAGAAATTGCTGTGGATCATGTAACTAGCATATTTTAGAGTCCGACGTGTCCTGTGGACTAAAATGAAACGACAAAAACTGCATGAAACGATGTAATTAGCATATTTTAGAGTCGGATGTGTCCAGTGGACTAAAATGAAACGAGAGAAACTGCCAGCGACCTTGTAATAAGCACATTTTAGAGTCGGACGTGTCCAGTGGACTAAAATGAAATGAGAGAAACTGCCGGGGACCATGTAATTAGCTTATTATAGAGTCGGACGTGTCCAGTGGACAGAAATGAAACGAGAGAAACTGCCGGGGACCATGTAATTAGCTTATTATAGAGTCGGACGTGTCCAGTGGACTCAAATGAAACGAGAGAAACAGCCGGGGACCATGTAATTAGCATATTTTAGAGTCGGATGTGTCCACTAGACTAAAATGAAACGAGAACTGCCGGGGACCATGTTACTAGCATATTGCAGAATCGGACGTGTCCAGTGGACTAAAATAAACCGAGAGAAACTACTGGGCACCATGTTATTAGCATATTTTAGAGTCGGACGTGTCCAGTGGACTAAGATGAAACAAGAGAAACTGCCAGGGACCATGTAATTAGCATATTTTAGAGTCTGACGTGTCCAGTGGACTAAAATGAAATGATAGAAATTGTTGTGGACCAGGTAACTAGCATATTTTAGAGTCGGACGTGTCCAGTGGACTAAAATGAAACGATAAAAACTGCCAGGGAGGGACGGATGCTAATTGTGCGGGGCGTAACTTCCGCACACTGTTAACGTTCCTCGCGAGTCAGCCGCCGAAGGACCAGGTTGCAAGCTGTGGCTTCGCCTTTCTCTTCACTCGAATCTCGGGGTTACAGTTCTTCACAACAGCAAACAACAATTGTACACTACAGGGGTGACTCTATATATATTAGCTACATGATACATATGTCAGTGGGTTAGGCATGCATGAATATCATTAAGTGTCTGGTAATGATCGGCGTTCCCGCCATATGTTCAAATAGATTGTTCTAGAAGAATGGAAGTCTTGGGGACGATCTTTTCCAGTCTTTGTTAGTCGACATAGTCCACTGATGAAGGGGTGGAGTCCAGGGGCGTGGTCTCTGGACTTTGTTTATCTTCGGCTGGCGAAGAGTACGTAGCTCGTCTATAGAGAGCCTGGGAGCCTGCCCATGGAGGGACTGGTACAGCCATGTCCCGAACAGACTCCCGGGGGGGCGTGGTGACTTCACCGGAGTCACGTGGGGCCTCCTTGCATGTAGAGGGACTTGTAGCCTGTGACTTGGTGGAGGGGTTTCTCCCGTTAGCATCTTCATCATAGGTAAGTTTGGGAGCATCATCATCGTCACCGGGGTCATCATAAGGTAAGTTGAAGTCATCATCATCTGGTAAGTTCACGGTAAGTATATTTGCATTTTGTATTTCCTTCTCAGGTACATCATCTTCATCATCTTCTGCTTCTTCTTCTCGTGGCTCATTCATTGCATCATTTGGTGGTTCAGGGACATTTGAAGGCTCAGGTTCCTCTACAGCCTCCGGGGAGGGCGTTGTAGGGTCTGTAGGAGCCGTGGAGTTCACCAAGGGGCACAGGAGATGTACAGCTCTTGTGTATAGCTTTCCATGACACAGGACCTCGACGGTCCGTGTTACTCCATCCGTGCCGGGGAACGTCTGTGTTACCTTCCCCAGAGGCCAGTTTCTCCTCCTCAGCGTTACATCACGTATCAGAACGATATCTCCAACCTTGACTTCATGTGCATCTATGTGCCATTTGCTCCGGGCAAATCTGGATTGCAGATAGGTGTGCAACCATCTGTCCCAGAGAGTCTGGTTCAAGTGTTGGACTAAGGTCCATCTTCTGAGGTGACTTGTTGTTGTGATCTTGGAGAGTTCTTGAGGAAGAGGAGGGGCTTTCAAGGGCCTCTGGATCAGGAAGTGCCCAGGAGTGAGCACTATGTCTTCAGGGTGTCCATCACCATGTAGTGGAGCCAGAGGTCTGGAGTTGAGCGTGGCTTCAACTTCAGTGAGAATGGTGTAGAACTCGTCTACGCGTAGGGGGTGTGGTTTTACAATCTTCTTGAGTAAGGTCTTCATACATCGTACACCCGCCTCCCAGAGTCCACCCATGTGAGGAGCTCTTGGAGGTATGAACTTCCACTTGACATCATGTGTGGAGGTCAGGTGTGACATGGTCTGTTTCGTATCCTTGTGTTGAAGAAACTTCTTGATCTCCGAGCTTGCTCCGACGAAATTTGTGCCATTGTCGGAGTAGAGGGTGTTAGGTACGCCTCTTCTCGCCATGAATCGTCTCAAAACAGCCAGGAATTCGTCGGTCGATAGGTCCATACATACATCTAGATGTACTGCTCTAGTTGTCATGCAGACAAAGAGGCAGACGTAACAATCCTGATGGACAGGCTTGCGAGTGTGGCCTCGACGACTCTTGAAAGGACCAGCAAAGTCGAGCCCTACGAAGGTAAAGGGTGGTGCTGGTGTTGTTCTGACTGATGGGAGGAGTCCCATGGCAGGCTGTAATGGACGGGCATACGTCTTCTGGCACGTGACACATTCGCGGGAGATCTTCTTCAGTAGATTTCGAGCTCCCTGGATGTAATACTGCTCACTCAGGGTTGCCAGCAGGGCTTCAGTTCCTGGATGGCCATGAGTAGAGTGGCAGGTCTTCAGGAATAGCATAGTCAGAGGAGCTTTGGCTCGAAGTGGGATAAGCTGCTTGGTAGAAGTGGGTTGGGTTGTATTACGTATGCGTCCGGACACGGTAAAGTATGGTAAAGCATCGTGAACATGAAGTGTGGTCCGGAACAGGAAGTGACTCTTGGGGAGTGGCTTCCTGGACTTGATTGCTTCATAGACCTCAGGAAAGGACTGTTCCTGGGCCAAGTGTAGTAACTGCTGCTTCATGGTGAGCAGTTCATCAGAGGTAAGGTAAGGTGTCGTTGTCCTGGCGGATGCAGGATGTAGAGCATTGTTGGCAAATCGTTTTGCCCATGACATGATTCGAACAGCTCGTGTAAAACTGCTGAATTGTGACCACCGCTCGTCGGAAGGAGGTGGGGTCAGCGTGACCTTCATTGTGTTTACTTCCGCCCGAATTTCGGGGACCGGAAGCGTCACCTTGACAATCTGTTTGGTCTTCCATTGACCAGGGTCTTGCATGAGCCATGGCGGTCCTTTCCACCACAGCTGGTTCTTGCTTAGTTCTGCTGCTGGACATCCTCTTGAAAGAAGATCAGCGGGGTTTTCAGCTGTGTCCACATGCCTCCAATGGGAAGGAGGTAGGTGCTCCTGGATGTGAGACACCCGGTTACGAACGAACACCTTGAGGGAGTTGGGCGGTTTGTGCAGCCAGTGCAACACGATAGCTGAATCCGTCCAGGCGTAAAGTGCAGCATTAGGAACATCTAGTATCCTGGCGACGTAGGTCAGGAGCTTGGTGAGCAGAGAGGCAGCTACCAGCTCTGCTCTGGGGATTGTGAGTGTCTTCAGAGGTAACACTCGCGCCTTGGCTGTTACTATTGCAACGTTGGTGTTGCCATCTTCATGGACTGTTCTCAAGTAGATCACAGCGCCATATGCCAAGGATGAGGCGTCAGCAAACCCATGCAAGGATTTGAAGACAATAGGTGAGTTGTTCATCGTCATTCTTCTCGGGATAGCACAGGTAGTGATCTGGGGCAGTTGTGTGACCCAGGCTTGCCATAACTTGTCTTCTGCATCAGGTAGTGGATCATCCCATTTTAGTGGCAACTTCCAGAGGTTCTGGAGAAGTATCTTAGCCGTGATGATCGCTGGGGCCATGAGACCCAAAACATCGAATATCTGTGCAGTCACCGAGGCTACCACACGTTTGGTTGTGGCAGTGGTCTTGATGTCTACAGGGGTAGACACATGCAGGACGTCATGTGTTACGTCCCAGTGGATCCCGAGAGCTTTGGGAGCTTCTTCTGAGGTACGGATCGTTAGATCGGCCGTTTCTTGCAGCTCTGGCGGGATGTCATTGAGGAGGGCGTGGCTGTTCGTCCTCCACTTCCTGAGCGTCATACCTGCTGATTGCAGGAGCTCACATAATGTTCTCTGTAACCGTTTGCCTTCATCTATTGAGTCCACCCCAGTCAGGCAGTCATCTACATAGAAGTCTGTCTTGATGACTCTTGAGGCCTGGGGGTGTGACGTCGTATGCTGTGACGCAAGATGTCTCAGCACTTGTGTGGCTACAAAAGGAGAACTCTTGACGCCAAACGTCAAGCGTGTCATACGACAGTCTCTCAGTTCTCCATCCGCGGAACGGATGAAGAAGCGGTGGTAATCCCGTTCGGAGGGATGTAGCATAACCTCCCGGAACATCTTACCGATGTCAGCAGTCAACGCGATGGGGTGTGACCGGAAACGGATAAGGATGTCCGGGAGGGCAGGGTAGAGGTTGGGCCCTGCTTCTAGGAGGTCATTAAGAGAGCTGCCGGTGGTAGTGGGTGCGGAGGCGTCGAAGACGGCTCGCAACTTCGTCGTTGTTGAGTCAGCCTTTGTGACTCCATGTACCGGAAGGTAGTAGGCATTGTCTTCTTGGATTGGGCGTGGCACGTATTCTGCATGCCCCATAGTAATGTATTCTGTGAGCACGTCACGGAACTGTTCATAGGTGCCCTTGTCGAGAAGGGACTTTTCATTGGAGACGTATCTCCGCATTGCTCGTCTTCTTGATTTGCCCAGGGTGGGCGGAGTCTTCTTCCTCGGGAGTCGGACGACATATCTCCCTGAGGCATCTCTTGTGTGGGTGTCATCGAAATGTTGGACAGCTGGGTCCGTTGCATCATCATTGGGTGGGGCTGGTATGGCTTCCAACTCCCATTGTTGTGAGAGGGCCTGGTAAAGGTCGTCGGGTTTTGCTGTTGTCTGCAGCATAACAGGGTTACAGCCATGTAGAGGACCAGCCACGGACCACCCAAATATTGTGGGGGTCAGGGTGATCTTCTCTTGGGTGAGCACTACGGGTGCTCCATCAATACATGTGGATCTGTCCAGGTTGCCGAGGAGAAGATCTATGTGTCCTCCCAGGTCTGGATCAGACAGCTCTAGTTCTTTGAGTGCTCTTATGTTGAGCAGATCGGCAACGTCTCTGGGGCGTTGGACCGGGCCAAGTCTGGGTATGACTGACAAAATGACGTCCATATACTTGTTGGAGTCTCTTGTTGATGTCAGTCTAGCATGGACATATGCCTTGCTCACTCCCTTGCCTCGAATGCCTTCATAGGCAATGTGTTGTGGATGTCGGGGCAGTTTGAGGGAGGAGGCAAGACTCTCCGAAATCATGGAGATGCCTGCCCCAGAATCTAGGGCGGCACGAGCCTTCATACGCAGGGACCCATTGCTTACGTCAACGATGATGGTGTCGATAAACGAAAGCGTAGGTGTTTCATTGTTTGTTGGTAAGGGGTCAACCTTCATAGATGTGGCTGCCGGAGGTGCAGAGGTGGTAGTGGTCGTCTCTCGTATAAGATGAATCAGGGTATGGTGATTCTTGCCACAAGTCTTGCACCGCATTCTGCTTGTGCATTGTCTTGAGTTGTGACCTAGGCGGAGACAGTTGAGGCAGAGCTTGTGTTCTCTGACCGTCTGATATCTCTGCGATACATCTTTGGCTAGGAATGCAGCGCACTTCATCGGAGGGTGGAGTCCCTTGCAGAAGGGACACTTCCCAAACGACCCGTTCCCTGTACTGGACGTGGGAGGGGCTGATGGTTTGTGTGATTTGGTACTGGTTGACGTAGATGTAGGCTCCATCTGATTTACGAGCTTATTTACGAAGTTGCGAATGTCTGCTATCGTGGGCAGAGCTGTAAGTGGACTGGCGTATCTGTCCCATTCTTCTCGCAACTTGGGTGAGAAATGCTCTCTCGCACATTGGCATAGATACGTGGTGAGAGAGTCTGCTATGATGTCCTGTAAGTGTTCATAAGAGGTGACGTATTGGTCGTATAGTGCCTGAAGCCCCTCCTTCGTGTACGCATAAACATCTTCATTGTGGGTGAGGTCACGTACGAGGATTGGCAACAGGACTCTTGGGTTGCCATATTTTTCACTTAAGGCCGTCATTGCCTTGTTGTACGGATCGTCGCCTGTAGAGTTACGAATAACGACGTCCTTTGCATCCTTGGTTTTCATACTATTTTCCAGGAGGACACTTTTGGCAACCGCATCGTAATGGCTGCCTCTGGTGTCCAGTACGATCTGGAACATACGTTTGAACTTGGCCCAATTCCTGGGCTGTCCATCAAAGTGGGGCATTTCTAGGTTCAGACCGGGACCCATGATGATTGGTCCTGATCGTCTTGTGGGAGCATCGTCCTCCCCATCATCTTCATCATGTGGTACTTTCTTGGTGGAGAGGCATTTCTGTACCTCTCCCATGAGTGCTTCAGTTGCTGCATGTTCAGCAGCCATCTGTGTATGATCTAACAGTGCTACGTCTTCTGTTATCAGATCTTGACACGTTGAGATGAAGTCATCGTAACGTCTCTCGACGAGACAAGCATCTGGCCCCATGGAGATGAGAGTCTTGCCTTCAAGTTGCACCTTGCGGTGCCTTGTGAACATCTTCTTTAGTTTGATCAGTCGATTGACCAGTTCGAGGACTAGGAAGAGTTCTTGCTCAAACTGCTCTTGAGCATCCTGTTCTTTGGCCAAAAGGCCTGATTCCTCGGACAGTGTCTGGAATGCTTCCTCTCCCAGTCCCTCCATAGTGGATTCTAACGTGTAGAGGTCCTGTTGTATCTTCTCAAGCTGGTCTTGATTCATGTCTTTGAGAGGTTTGGCTTGTACCTCTGCTAAACGTCTGCTCCATGTGTGGAGCTGCCTTCGTCGGAAAGCTCTCTTATTGTTATATGTCTTGAAATCCTCGGTAGTCATTCTGTAGATCGATGATGACGCAGATTCGAAGTTCGTCGATTCGTACGTATCGTAATGCCTCGAACGGCTCGTAATTGCCCTTGTGTACTTGTATAATCGGACTTCTGACGACCCTGTGCCGTCAGGCTCCACTTGTGGACTTCTGCTAGCCCTGTGCTTGCAGGCTCCAATGTACAGGCGGACTTCCGTTCCAGACTTCTGTCAACCCTTTGCCAACAGGCTCTAGAACGTATTTCCGAAACCGGAAGTGGGCCGGAAACCGAACCGGAAGTTCGACCGGAAGTGACTTGAGGGTTTATACCTACGACCGGAAGTGAACCGGAAGTGGGAGTGGCTTCTTGGAAATGGATGGGCGTGGCCCCTTGATTTGTGTGGGTGTGTCTCCAAGGCGGAGGACAACTTCTTGTTGGTGATATCACTCTGGGGGTGTGGCCACCGGCTGCTGCAGTGGTCAGCTGTATCACCAAAATGAGTTGGGTGTGGTTACGTCCACAAACGTTCGTGGGAGTGGCACCGTGTGGTCTTCACTCGTGGGTGTGGCTTACAGACCACTGTGTGACACCTCGGGGCGTGGTGTCAGTCACACTTCTTCACAACTCCCTCTCGACACAAGGGCGTGGCTAACTCAAGTAGCCTTCTACTGCGGATGTAGGCGTGGTCGTTGAAGATTCGGTAGTGCAGCAGCAGCAGAAGTGCAGTGCAGCAGAAGTCTTCAACGCCAAGACTAGCAGCGCTCTGGCTTGCACTAGCCTTGACTTGGCAGGGTAAAAGGCTGCAAACACCTGGCAGTATGCACAGATGGCACAACGATGCCCTGCCTGTCTCTTGAGCAGTAGACTTGAGGGCAGGGAAAGGCCAGGAACGGGGTCAGAGTATCACCCGGCCTGACGATTTCTGCCACTCGCCTTGAGCAGAAGAAGTTGTTTGCTGAGATGAATCCGGCTCGAAGGACCAGAAATGTGCGGGGCGTAACTTCCGCACACTGTTAACGTTCCTCGCGAGTCAGCCGCCGAAGGACCAGGTTGCAAGCTGTGGCTTCGCCTTTCTCTTCACTCGAATCTCGGGGTTACAGTTCTTCACAACAGCAAACAACAATTGTACACTACAGGGGTGACTCTATATATATTAGCTACATGATACATATGTCAGTGGGTTAGGCATGCATGAATATCATTAAGTGTCTGGTAATGATCGGCGTTCCCGCCATATGTTCAAATAGATTGTTCTAGAAGAATGGAAGTCTTGGGGACGATCTTTTCCAGTCTTTGTTAGTCGACATAGTCCACTGATGAAGGGGTGGAGTCCAGGGGCGTGGTCTCTGGACTTTGTTTATCTTCGGCTGGCGAAGAGTACGTAGCTCGTCTATAGAGAGCCTGGGAGCCTGCCCATGGAGGGACTGGTACAGCCATGTCCCGAACAGGAGTTAAGTGCAATTTTTACCTACTCAACGTGGGGAACCCGAACAAGCCGCTCACTTTTGCATTTCCTCTCCAAAGGTAAAAGGTCTAATCACGCTAGACTACCATCAACCAAGTGCAGTCAGTCAAGTACGTACCCTCCAAAAATGGTCTTAAAATGAGCTCAACTGCTTTGTTTTTGCCAGTATGCTCTGTTTTCCTGTTTATTATTGGTATTTAGAAACTTTTACCATACTAGTCTGTCATGGTATATTTAGATCAATTCACCTGATCATCTTATCCAGTACCCCATCAGGGCAGTGTCGTCATTCTCTCTATCAATTCTACCGCTTAGTTACTCACACAGTCTGGCATATTTACTAAACCGCTAAGCTGAGAAAGACATTTTTGACTGTCTTTTAGGCAGGCCTCGGAGGAATTGAGTGGAAGCCTTAACGTGAGTGGAAGCCTTAAAAAGCTTACGATTGTTGCGACTAACCATGGAGACAAAATGAGGCTTTAAACTGTGGTTTCCAGGCAGCGCCTCCTATTTAACACCAAACCTAAATTCTCCAAAACTCTCCATTTTTAACAGTGTATGCTACCCCAATGTAGCTAGTAGTCACTAAAAAATAAAGAGTCTACACAAACAAATAAAATTTGCACGCCAGCACTAATTTAGTGGTGTTCAGCTACCACAATAACAAATAATTTTTTTCGGTGAATGGTTGCCTAAATATTAGGGTTGTAAGTAAAATATATTTTTCACTTGAGAATAACACTTTCATTAGGGTTAGATAAAAGACATTAATGAATACAATACAACTGCTGGTAACTTAATAAGTTTATCATTTGCTTGAGATGAGGCCTCTGGAATTAATGGCATTCTCACTTGAGGGCAATGTACACTCATGTCTAATACAATATCATTTATTTCTTTACTAACACTTCTCTTCCAAAATTGGCCGTGCATTGGTCTTTTGCGTTGACATGAATCCCTGATTAGAAATTGAATCAAAGCATTGGAGAAGTGGATGCAGTTGTTGAACAATAAATTGTACCTCCTACTATTCCAAAATTCTGTAAACAAAGCAACTTCTTCATAGCTGCAGTGACTATATCCCACTCTTCGATATCTTTCAACCAAGCTTTGAAATCGGTATTTGTATAAAGGGTCTGCAACATCCAATATGTTCACGCTATACCGTGGGCTATATTCGTAGCTAAAGCCCCTATACTGAACGAAACGGTGTCGTAAAGAAAAGGGTTTTTCCAACAAAGTTTTCATGACAGGCACATATCCAACTCTTACAGCGTACGCTCCTTCATAGAAAACATGAGATAAACACTTATTATCACCGTCAGGGTAAGTACAGTTGTCATTGATGGTACAGCGCTGTTCCCTTGGCTTACATTCGTAAGTTGGAGGACAAGTATACTCAGTTACGTTACAGCTTTGCTCATCAAATGTGGAAAGCCGTAGTGAGTAAACTACAGTAATGAAAGTCACCAGAACAACAAGCTGTTTTTTTATCATTACTCCTAGAAGGTGTATCTATATAGATAAATACCACAATACTATTACATCATTTTAACATTATGTATGACTTATTTGTGCCACTTCATTGGTAAATTTACTAAAGTATAATTGTGCTAACTGCAAAGTTCAACTAACCTCAAATGTTTAGCAAAAACATTCCTCAGTAGCAAATAGAGTCTTCCCAGCGTGCCCTCCAATAATAGAAAGGGGCAAGTGGCGGCGGGCGCCTGACCGTGCGTGTGAGTAGGTCCAAAATAATGAACCGGCCGATACGGTACCGATGTCACAATAAATCAGGTACCGATGTCGCAGTAAATCCGGTCACCCCGAAATTCTGTCGTGGCAATCACTTTTCCTTAGAAAATACTGTCCTAGGAACAAATGTAGCTGTTGGGAAATTTTGTCGAACCTATATCATTATAGCTGAATTGCTGTGCATATGGGAAATTTATATTATGTATACATCAGAGTTTCATGTTGGACTTAGTCTTGGGGGAGAAGTTGATGCTGTATGTAATTTTTTTTGTAAATCTCTCAACTTACCAAGTACTGGGAGGATAATACATTTTAATCACTATCAATATCAACTATAGTAGGCCTGCATGTGTTGTCCTTGATACTTTTTCAGAAATGAAGAAATTACTCAAAAAACGATTATTTGATTTAATAAGATGCCTAAAACACCCAGATATTTAACTTGATAAACTATATTATAACAATGAATGTACATGTGTGACATGGGTACAACAAGTATTCTAGCTAATGATAATGATGGTAAATAATAATAATTTTAATAAAACACAAGTATAACACAAACTTTGTGAAAAGGATGTAATTAATTGTAAATGTGTGCTAAATTATGTTCATTTGATAAATGTATGTTAACAATGAATAGTTATTTCTTGTAAATATGTGAAATATTTTTCTCTATTTGGTTTGGTGGAAGTGGCTGGATAACAACCGAGACCAGAGTGTCACAAGCTACCCACAAACCTTAAGGTCTCCTTTAGCTGCTGCTGGTCAAGGCAGAACAGAGAAGAGCTTAGGGTTATGTATAATTGAAAGCTTGAAAACTCTGACACTGAGGAAGCACATGTCCAGTGAGCCATTATTCAGAAAAACCACTGGGCATGCCAAAGGAATAAGGTGACATAGGACTAAGATGATGTAATGGGAAATGGGGATTAAATGGAATGCTTGAATACATACTGTAATTAGCTGGTATAGGAAATCAAATAATAACTTATGCTAGTAGTATAATTGTCACTAATAGGGGTGTGTTCTTGGCTGGCTTGTAGACTCTGTACATATGGTAGGTTCTACCACATGCTTGAAGGAGATAATGAAGGAGAATGCTGCAACTGTTGCTGAGAGGGAGTGGTCACAAAGGGAAAACCTGATGAAAATACTATAGCAGTGAGAATGTACATTTTCTTATGCTTAGAAAGTGGATGGCCCGACAACTCCTCCTTAGAAAATCACTCTGGGTTCTATCATAGGGAGTTTGGGTCCTTTTGACTTGGTGAAAAGCGAGCACTTTTTACATGAGGCAATATGCGACTTAATGTCAGCGGAGAGATTCAGCCATGTGAAGCCATGTGAAGTGCTTGTTATGAGGGATCTGGTGATTGTCACACCACCACCATGTCCCAAACCTTCATGCGCTGCCATGAGTACCTTGTGATGGAGTGACTTGAACACAACTAAAGCATGTGGCACAGTGTTAAGTGTTGATGTCATGCACATTAGGAGCTGATCAACAATGAAGAAATGCTTCTTGCCCTTCTTTGCATATTCCCATCGTGGTATCAATGAATCATCGTTGTGTTGCAATTCAACAAACTTATCCTTGGTAATGCCATCAAAATTCAATGTGGGAATAGACAAAGGAGCTAGTGTATCACATGCTTTACCAGAGGTGCTAGGCTCAACGGCTGCAGGCACGGATTCAATCGTTTCAGCAACAACTTCAGAAATATCATCAAGAGCAGATGGTTGGGCACCTTCTGTTGATTGCAATGTTTCTGCAACATGGGTTGCTAAATCAGACTCAGCATGCATAGCACGGGTAGCAGACAGAACTGGTGTGGAATCTGATTTGAGATGGTTGAGAAGTGCTATGGTCTTATTTCTGCCATAACCTAGACCAAGCAGTACCGTTCTAGGAGGAAGCCTAGAGTATACAAAATTCCATCAGTTGTGGGAAGGACTACTGGGAGTTCAACAACAGGAACTGACTTTTCTACTTGCGAAATACCAGAATGGAAACAAACTTGACAGGTTCATTAATCAATGTCAATGAAGCCGTCTGAAATTTGGCACCAGAGTCGATTACTATGGTTGTTTGGATGTTGTTGATTGTACAATTAGTGACAAGATCATCGTCAAAGGAATTATTAGGAGTTGGTAAAGTGTTGACAGGAGAATCAGTGATTGAGGTGTGGTGTTTGTGAGCTTTAAACTTAAATCTTCCTGACAGGGTGGGTGTTAGTGCTTGGCACAGGAGTTGGGCGGATTTGGTTGAGTGTTAGAAGTGTTATTGAGGTTGGTACATTGAGAATGATTAGGCCTGGGTGGGCGGGACTGGACAGGGGTAGTGGCACAATTGTTAACACATGGTCCCAGATTGTTACATTGTAACAAGTGACACCAGTGTTTTGCACTGCTGAATAAATAATTGATTGGAAGTGCATGGCTTAGTGAGTAATGTTCTTGGGGAAGGCCCTGCTAAAATGCCAATGGTGGCAAAAACATTTTATATATTATATTATATATAAGCAATATCTTTATCTGAGCACTATGAAAGGATGGCTATCCATGATAACTTGGAATTATAGCGCCAGTGATAGTACGACAGCAACAGGGATTTTAGACCATTAAGAGGAAATGAATTGAGGCATTCACCGATCTGCCAATATTTAACAGTACAATTTTCATATCATCATAGGACATGCAAACTGCTACATCATTATAGTATGCCTCCATATAAAACCCAACAAAACAGAGGGAAGATAAGTAATCCATCTAGCAAGAGAAATGTTTCTGGCTGTTAGTTCAAATTCGAGCCGGTGAAGGAAGACAAAAATGTCTTCACCTTCTGACATTTTGCCAATGACAGAAGGAAGAGAATTGGGTTTGTCAGCTACAGGTTTGTTGGTTGTGCCTGTTTAGAGAGGAGCTGGGCAAACATGAACATTGTAGGATCTACGTCAGCTGCCTTAGCTTGTCAGAAATAGATTTAAGCAATGCAGTGGGATCATACATGGGAGTTGCTTGAGCTAGTGATCTTTAAATTTAAAAGTGTCAAGGGGCGCAGTAGTGCTCACATGCAAAAGTAGCATAATAAAGTCCTCTGCAGAATTCATATTAGTGGTCGTGTCAGAGGGTACTGATGTGCGATGAATAACATTTCGCAAATGGTACATGGTGCACTTCTCCTTGGCCGGTTTTGGTGCAAAGAGATGTTTCCACAACTGGAATTAAACCTTGTAAACAGTCACATGCTTTGTCTTGAGTTACTTAGAGGCTTGTTCCTCGTACCCTGGAAGCAGTGAGGTGATCACCTCCAAGTAATATTTGAAAGAACCAGGTGTTATCTAAAGTAACTCTGCTTGCATCGGAAGAGTCTTCCCGATGCAAGCATTGCATCAAAATTGCTAAAATGTCGAACAATGATCCTTCAATTAATATTCACATCTTAATTAAATATATAATTTCCGAAGTATAGACATTTCTTCCTAAGCAGTCAATAAATAATCTTCTGGAAATGTAAGCAGCTTGTTACGTGAGTGGAAGAAGATTGTGTTGCAGCTGAAAAAAAAGCAGTAGGTATCCTATCTTTGACTCCATATGCGTGAAAATGATGCACAGAAAGACCTCTGTGTTCATCTCATTGAGATGAAGGTCTCACATTTTGTCGACATTGTCTCCAACTAGCTTGTATCCATAAAAATTAGTGCCCTAGAATTCTTCTTGTTGGCATCAGTAGCTGTAGCTCCAGTGCATGAACAGTTGAGGACCCAGAGGTGTCAGATAGAGATATACTTCACTTTGGCTAATGCAACCACTGACATTGGATAAGGTGGACAATGGACTAACAGTTAATGGCTCATACTTGCTATCTTCATATGAAGACTGTGGTAATGGATTAAATGGTCGTTGGGGATACAGTAGTGCCTGCTGTGGACTAGATTGCATAGGTGAGAAACATATTAATATGGACATAATTAATTTGGTTTACTGGAATACCCCTGAATTAGGAATAAAGATTTTATTTTTTAGAATCCCAATGTGATGGTCCTGACTCAGTATTTCTACCAAGTTCAAAGTTCCTTGTATGATAGGCATACATGAGTGGCTGGAGATTGCTGTTTACCAATATGTGTAATAAAACAATATTAGCTATACTCTTCTCATATACTCCTAATGTTGAAGTTTTAATGAGGAGGATATTTTGACAAATACCTGACCAATATAATGTACCAAACCTTACAACTGACTAATTTGTTTAACATGCCAGGAATATGGAATTCAAAGCTAAAATGTCTTTTTTTAAAGAAATAAACATTATTTTTAAAGTTCACTTAAGCACCAAAAAACAAACAAAATACAACTACCAATAACAAAAAATAAACACATACACACATACACAGAAAAAGCAAGTTCACCTTTTGTTGATGTTATTTTATTCGTATTAATCTAACCAGAAACAAGGTGACCCCTCAAATAACTTGCAAGGGCCCATTGAAACTTAAAATACCAAGCTAGGGTTTCAGTTTTGACTTTAACTATGATCCACAAGCAATTCATAGTAGATTTGTACTTTCTCTTGGCTTACAACCAAAGGGCACTTTCAGGCTTCCTATTAACAAACTATCGCACCTATTTATGGCCACTGGGCTAGCTCAGATTCATTATGATGGAGGCTCTTGGAGTGTGTACAATAAGTTTTTTTGCCAAATTTTTTTTATAGCCATTGCTTTTTGATTGTGTTGAGTTCTAAAATATGCTCCTGCAATTGGAGATAAAGCAGTACATGTTTTAAGCACAATAATATCTGATTTATAAGCTATTACTGCTTCTCTAAATAGCTTCTGCTTTATTTCTCCTACAAGGCTCAACTAATCAACTAAGCCAAGAGAATGTAGTATGTCACTCAGTCCCCACCCTCCTCCCCCTAAAATTAATGTAAAACCAAAAAATGAAATAGTAAACTCATGCACAGGAAGAAAAGGGTGGGACTTTATTGGATTTGTCCAAGAATTTCATAGAGTAGTTACGAATGAGCGAAATCACGACAACAAAAACAAAACAAAACACAACAACTGGGGTCCCCTGGAATAATGCAGTGTGGTATTGTATTGGGACATCATGAACACTGTCATCACTAATTTGGAAAATATTTAGCTGCTGTAATAAAGGCATTGGATGAAGAGAGTGTATTTATCCCAACACACAAGAGGCAGCATGCTTCATTTAACATTAAATGTAGCTTTATACTATATGAGGTTTCCGTGCACCTAATTTGGTGTCGTAATAGCTGAAAAATTTGCAAATTCTATATCGAGTTCCTTGAAAATTGGTAGAACATAGCTATATTAAATTTTAACATAAGAATATGAAAGCTGTGCATTGAAAATTGAGTGAATGCGTTTGAGACTTAGGTTTTGTTGGAATAATAGCTTCTACAGCTTGACGACGTTGAAGAAATTTGAGGAAGTCAGCAAGACTCAGAGAGCGCATTAGGTAGAAGTTCTACCACAGCAACAATATTGTTGATCGAACGTAGCGCCACATGATTTCATAACGTTAGTATGGCAAGTAAGATCTCGTGTGAACAGAATCAAGAATGCTGCCCCTGCTCCTTCAGTAATCTCTATAACTACTGCTATTCCCTCTGAAGTCACTGTTCTTCTCTCTCTATCAGCAGCTCTGACTAGTCCCATGAGCCAGATGAAAATGAGTATCAATGGGGGTGTAATTTTTAGTTATATTTTCGGTTATACTGGTGCTTGTAGTGTCTAAAAATGTGTGATGGACCTGTCACATAGGTAGCTTCTTAGCACTTTGGATGCAACTATCAACATGGCTGACATGTTTAAGTAATCTATATGTAATTCCTGATTTAATGAATATTCAAAACATTTCAAATATTACATTTTTAAAGTGCAAGTGCTTCACCAATCACCCACCCAATTATTAAGTCTCCTTCAGCATTAAATTTCCAAGCACACTAGATTTGGGAACATTTGGAAGATTTAAGCTGTACGTTCATATATGACAGCTTGATAATCTGGTTTAACATACACATGAATATGATTTACCTAAAGAATGTCTGTGAATTTTCTCACTCCAACTCTAACATGCCTTTGAGATTCTTTTTTGTGGAAACTGATACCAGAGGAAAACATTATTGATGCAATTTTAGACACACACCATAGATATAATCCTACAATTGATAAATGGTTCCTTACATATTCAAAAGGAATTAGTGAATAATTTTGACGTTTAATATTCATTGCTGTCTTTAATTATTTTAAAATGTCTTGAGTCTGCTGTAATCACAATAGCAAGTAGTATGATGAGTTCCTGCTGCAGCAATGTCTACTGAAAGTACAGCTCAGAGTGCCAATGGGTACTATTGAAATCTCTAAAACTTTAGTGTCTGCTCTCAAATTTTTTTAGCAGGAATGAAAGTCTCTCTTAACCTTCCTCCCTTAATACTGATGGGCTAAGTGAAGTTAAAAGAGCAGTCTCCACAGGACAAGATCACTTTTGAATAATGGCTAACAATTTTTATATAAGGGAACTTATATGGTACTCCATAAACTTGTCTTTACCCTTTCAGGGTGCTATTTGGCCTCTCATTTTCACACGAGGTGTATGGTAATGTGCAAGCAATCCTTAATGAAGTATATATATTAGGAAAAAACTCTGCATCACACCGTTGAGTTGTCCCTGACAAAAAATGGGCAACAAGTTTGGTGAAGCCACTTATTTTTCCACCTTGATAATCCAGTGTCTGCTGTAGATTGATTTGGCAGGTAATCATGACAAAACTTGATCACTTCATTCAAATTTAGTGTAGAGTCTTTGCAAAGAAAAAATGGAACTAAATACAAGAGTTTGGAAGCCAGTATTTGTTGCTGTCCAAATCGCTCTTGCATTTCCATAATTATAGTGATCTAGCAAAGTGCAATTGTTCTTCTGAAGTAGTCTTCAGCTGAACTGTATTGTACAGTGTCATCTCTACTTAATATTCCTTGAACACCATGTCTACCTGACATATTCGAGGCCTCATCATAACCCTGGCTGGCCTCTGCAATTCTCAAACTCCAAGCCATATTTCACTAAAGTACTCTTAATATTACAAGCCAGAGTTTCTCCAGTATCCCTGTCAGTGGATATGAAATCCAAAAATTCTTCACGAATGAATTTTGTGTTATCTACAAATCTCAAGACAATGCTAACCTGTTCTTTATTTCACACATCAGTAACATCATTACAGAGAATAGAGTAATATTTAGCCTCTTTATTTCACCTAATATTTTATCTCTTATGTTGTCACTTATTATTTCAACTATTTCATTCTGTATGCATGGTTCTACTACAGTAATTTGCATTTTTAAATGAAGAAACTAGACAATATAAGGTATTCATTATATATGCTCATTTGGTATAAAATGTATTGGTGTGGAAATTATAAGGGCTCAAAGTGGGGTGTCCAGATTAGCTGCCTCCTGGTAAACACATGATTGAGGAGTGTTTATACACCCTGTTTTAACAGAGAGCATACTTTGGAGTACTAAAGCCTTATGTCCTGAGTTTGATTTGTTATGTAGATTTGTGAAGTTTTGAAACCACTTTGCTTTTTTATTTTGACCACTATGGGAAAGAAAGAATCATTATAGTTAGTTTGTTTAAGAGTTATCACATTTTATTATTAATAATAGCAAATTTTCTTGTTCTAACAGCCAATGTTATTAAACATTTCGACTTCTAGTCCTCTTCTGGGAGCTACTTCAGTATGAAGTCTAAATGTTAGGTTAGTTTAATTTACAATATTGGCTGTTAGAACGAGAAAATTTGCTATTATTATAATAATTATTTCAGCTGAATCATATTTATTATATATTTAATTTAAGTTCTCTGAAATCTTATTGTAGCTTTTCAAATAATAGTTACAATTGTTCAAATATGAATTTCAACTAATAAATGTTTATTGATCCTACTAAAACCAAACAAACAATATAGTATATTCTACAAAGTAATAAACAGATTCTACTACGTTAGCACTAAATATCTTCTTGGCCATAATTAAGCCATAAGAAGCAGCAGCAAGGATATCTAAGAAGTAGATTCCTATAAGAATGCACAGAACACTTCAAAAATGATATTTACACAAAATATTTTCCTTACCACAAGTTACTTGAAGCTTCCCACTCTCAGAACCTATTTACACATAAAAAGTAGAATTAACCTGATGCATTTATAAATATTGAAGAGACTATATGTAATTGTATTACTCATACTAGCAGCTTTTATTACACACACCCAACATACCTCCCTGAATATCTCCAATAACATTTTGGACACATTTTGCTAGACTTTTTCTGTTTGCTTTGGGTCACTCACTTGCACATATAAGTCATAGCAAGTATACTTTAGTTTTAATGAGGTGGCATTTCCTATCGCAAGCCTCTCCTGAAATAATATTTCACAAATTTTGAGTATAATTATCTTGAAAGATTATGTCTTGTTAATTACATTAATTGCCAATAATTATATTTAATTATGTACTCATTAATCTAAGTAGCTACCTTCTCCTTTTCTGTGAATGTTGAGGGCTACTAATCGTTTTACTACATTAGTATCCAAACTTTCCAATTCATAGCAAACAAAAAAAAGGAGGCAGGACTGCATGCTGTGGGCTCTCTTTCTCCATTTGCCAGGAAATAGATGGTTCCAAGAGCAGCCTGAGCAAACCTCACTGAAAATTGAGCCCAGAAGAGAGAAGTTGCTTCTCGACTACATTTTGAATTATGTATGAGTCCATCTAAAGTTGTCAGAGGCAACAGAATGAAGTGAAATTGTTTTAACAGTCAATGAAAACATTAGTGATGGAATTAAATAAATGGTTTGCACTAATTATATTCTGTCACCTTATTTCAAACCAAATTTATGTACCACATAAAAAAGTTGATGCAAGCAAACTTCTTTTGTGTAATATTTTCAGAAGAACTGTGTTGAAAAACGCAGAGTTACTGATGTAAAAACATGGAACACTTCTTTTGTGACTTATTCTCTTATTGAAAGGTGACAACCATTTATACAATAGCTAACCTTGCATAATAAAATGTAGCGGTAACAACTGATTCTATTTAAAAGTTGTTAAACTGAATATAATAGTAAGTTCCAAGATACCACAAATGCGTATAATAGCACAATGAGGGAAAAAAGAAAGTCTGTTAAGTTTGTTATTACACAAAGACAATGGTGAAAGTCATAAAGTATGATATACAGGCTATATTAGTCAAGGAGAATGGTGGTCATTGGTTTACTATAATTACTATAATAGGATACTTTCTTATATAGTAAGACACTTTGCTAGACCGATTCTTCATACTTTTGTTTGCTAACACCACAACTTCAGGGCTGACTCCAGGAAATTTAATCAATATTTATCTTAAACACAAAGTAAGGCTAAGTCTTGCCATGTAAACTAGGGTTTGTCCTTGTTTTGCAGAAAATGTTCAGCCATTAATAAAACTATGAAAAGGTACAAACTACTTACTATTTGACTCAGCAGAACACCAGCACAAGTTAGGCATTTTAAAATCAGTGAGAATGTTTCCTGCAGCCGTATTTTGTGAAGAAACAATACTGGCCTCTTGTATCTGGCTCAGCTGGCTGACTACAGGGAAAGTCCCAGACCAAAACAAAGACTGATCTTTCTCAGCTTGAATTGGTAGAACATCATAGTATGGGTTATAATCACTGAATAAAAGAGTAAGAATGAATAGGATAAGAAACATTCATATTAATATTATATTAGTGATGTATATTATATAATTATATGTATATATTATATAATATATAATAAGCTGTATTTTATGCTACTATTGCTGTCAAACAAGTCACTTAGCTACAATTTCAATTTTTTTCTTGGAATGTAAATAAAGCTATACTAAACAACAAAATTAACTTTTTGAAATACTTGTACCTACCCTTACCTTATCAAATGAGCTACTTCCAAAAATACTATAAATGTTATTCTAATACTATAAATTATTCTAGAAAGTAAAACAAGTATAAACTTTCTTGAATCTTGTATTTGAAATATAGTTGCATATCCTATAAAAATAATAAGTAATATAACTAGAAACTACTGGTGATAAATATGTAACATTCCAGTCCAAGATACAAAGAACCCCAGCTTGGCTACATAGTATCCAATTTAAACGAGCATACAAATTGTAATGGAGCAGTCTTCTTACTCTCTTTTAATGATTTTTTTATCTTTCCCACTGAAAACTTTTGGTAAGCAGTATTGCAGTTTCCTACAAATGCTTTGGGAAAGTCTGCAGGGGTTAACTCTGAACAAGTTCCAGACCTCAGCAACTGAATCCACACTATGGTGGCCCAATAAGAAAGAGACTCAAAAGAAACAATGGAACATTCTGGGGTGCCATTAGTATCTCCCAATAATGTTAAGGGTGCTGGGACAACCCCCACGCAAATATTCACAATAATTGGATTTTGGTTGCTAGGGATAACTAACTTTTTTCTTGGTGTTTGTAGAGCTCCAACAAGGGTGGATCCTAAAGAGTACTGCTAATGGACTAACTAAATAAAAAGAACGGGCCTTGGGAGCTTGTTTCGTTCAAGTTACGAGCTCCTCAGCCTCAAGTATATAATCCACAACTCCTCCGCGGGTGCCGTCGCTGACGAGCCCATTCTTCGTATACTGCTACATTTGTTGATTGTCTTCAAAACCTTCAAAAGCTTTGTTTTGTCTAGATGACTGTGCTCATTTGATCCTCGCGGCAGCAGGCCCGAATTTTTTTCTTTCCAAAAAAATCGCAACGAACATTTTGTAGCTAAGGTCATAGTCAGCCTGTGTACGAAATTTGGAGTCTTTTCTGCTCGTAGTTTCTGAGAAGAAACACAAAATAGACTCCAGGACTAAAAATTAGTCCACGCGATCTTTTGGCGGAGACTTGATTGCAATCAAACCACACCCACAACAGATTCAATTGATTCCGCGGGAAAGTGAGTTCCAGGTGCTCTCTAACTTTCGGGAGCCTACCTGTTAGCAAACCAGTTTTCTGGCCGCCTCTCCTTCTCGATGATAAGCCCTACTGAAACTAGTGTGAGGAGATTATTGTAGTCTTGTTAATAGTGTTTTTCTCGGCATGGTCAGGTAAGATAAGCCTTTTATCAAGCTAGCTAGATGCATATTCAGTGTGTGTATGTACCTGTAATAGATTAGTGAACCATTTTTGCTGCTGGGAACTCTACAGTTTCAGTTTGTGTACAGTTTTCTGTACTTAGCTATTCACTTCATTTGTTTATTCATCCTTACTTAGCTAGCTACATCACAAAATATTCATCTAGCTAGCTATATTTAGCTGGCTATTTCAAAATATTTTTTATATGAAATAAGTATCATACATTCATAAAAATTATCACTGGTCATCACAATACTGTAAAATAAAAAAATCATGAGTGATATATCAGGAAGAAGTTTTGCACTAGAACAAAAAATTAAAATAATGGAGTCATTAGTGAGGTATTATTTACCTGTCAAAGCTTGGAGACAATCTGGGAGCCGGTGTCTGCTCTAGGAAGAAACAATACTGATAAAGTAAGCCAAGAAATACAATATCAAACAGCTGCGCTCTTTACAACTTATAGCGGGGGGCGGGGCCTCGGTTAGTTTTATCAATTGGTGGGCGGGAAGCTTTGAATTACTCCCGCAAGCTAAGTTAGCGGTCGTTTTTACTATTGCGAGCAAAGCGGATTTTTGTGGTTATTTGTGGTGCGTGCGGGTGCGCGCGCGTTGCTATGTCCCAGCACCCTTAATAGTACCCAACTTTACTGTGCCTGCCTTTTATAGCCTCAAAAACGTGTGTGGCACAGTAGAAATCAAAATTATCAAAATTCATGGGTTGCTTGCCCTTGATCCCACCAGTCACACTTGCCGATGGCAGCGCAAACTACAATTTATCGTGTGTTTTTTTTAACCAAAGTTCTCTAGTCAAAACTTCGACAGGCTAGAAATTTAAGTATTATGTATGTTATTTTTTATTTGCAAATTCATATTCCCAAGGGGTCCTAGAACATAATCATGCCAAAATAACTGAGAACAACTCTAGGAGAGCGAGAATAAGAAAATCTAAAATGGCCACCATGATAATAGTTGGTTTCAAAGGACTACAGTGCATCCAGCTTATAGAGTAGAAAGTTGGGTTCTTTTTTAAATGTTTTCTTTCTTTGTCTACAGGCTAAGTTGTGTGAAAGGTAGATATCAAAAATTTCATTCACATGTTTATTAATGTTTGGAAAATTCACAATTTAATTTTGTATTTGTGTGCTAAAATTGATTGTCTTTTGTTTTTGTAGCTGAGAGATTGTTGTCAAGAATTCACTGTAATTCAGATAGTCAAAATAACTTAAATTTGATATTACAGAAGTTATCAATACTCAGGAAATTGAGGTAAGTAGTAATTCCATTGTTGGCTTAAATTACAAATAATAACACTGAATTATTTTTATTGTAGCTGAGAGTTTGTTCAAGAGTTACTGGTAATTGAGGTCATCAGAATGGCCGATGTTTGATACTACAAAAGTTACCATTAATCAGGTAAGAAAGAATTTTGTATTTGTTTGCTGAAATAAAAGGTCATAACTGCTATTATAGTGTTTGCATGGGTGTAGAAAACAATTTTAAAGTGGCCAATCAAGCGGTCACACTTGCCACACCTACAATATTGGGTGGGGTTTAAATTGTTTAAATGTACTCCAAGGATAGCATGTGGTATGTCTGCCACTACAAATACCCAGCAGAATGTACAGTGAAGTCCTATGTCCAGGGTGAGTGAACACATTCCAAAGTTTGGTATTTGCAACCGTTGGTAGATTTCAGTGACACATTGCCAGCACAGGCAGACCGTTCCTTACGTGTGGGTGAACAATGCTGACATGCGCTCCAGTATCTACCAAGAAGCGAAGTTAGAGTTAGAGTCGTATATGTGGAAGAGGCGACCTGTGGACGGTAGGCCATGGTAGGCCAGCGACGTTGGTCGCCGCTAACGACCGGCCTCGGAGTTTGACTTCCAAGTGCTGGGGGACTTTGCATTTCTGTGCCTTCTTGCCGAATTTGTGGTGGTACCACCTGCTGAGCGTTCCAGAAGTAGTAGTAGGAGAGTCGAATGATTCCGTAGATTGTGGTGTAGGTGAACGATGAGTAAAACGAGAGGTCTGACAGGGAGAGTGAGAACGGCTGAGCTTATGGACAAGCTTCTCCAGATGAGAAACATCTTCCCGAAGCTTGTCTATTACTGAAGGTGGTGGTTCTGTTATTCCCGCAATGGTCCCAGGCCTGGGTGTGGCCACCTCCGTGACCTTGTCAGTCAACTCAGCAAGCAGGTCCAACTTAGTACTCTCAGGAGTGGATGCTAAAACCATGCGTACTTCTGAAAGGAGACGTTGGAGAAACAACTCAGCAAAAAATAAATCGTCTGTTGTAGGACGATTGCCTAGTAATTGTTGTAAACGGCGTAGAAACTGCGTTGGTTTGTGAGTACCTAGTTCCTGTGAAGTGAACAATAATTGAAGTTTCTTCTATTCAGAAGCAGTAGTACGTTTGGTTAACCGAGTCTTGAGGGTGTCATACGGATGTAGCTCGGTGGTCAATAAATCTCGAACTTCAACTGCGACCTCTGGAGCTAAGGAGGACACGACCTGTTGAAACTTAGATTGTTGAGAGGTGATGTACCTACACATGAACTGTGCTTCGATCTGGGCGAACCACAAGTCGGGATTAGCAGGCCAGAATGGCGGCAATATTGAACTTGCTGACACTCTGAATATATTTGTCTTAGTGAGTCAGCCAACTTTTTGCCTGTTTTGGAACAAATGAACAATGAATAATAGTAGGAATCTCTATAAATCAATGAACTATAATGATGGACTTTCAAAATGGGTTGCCTTCTCTTGTTGCAGTGTGACAGAAGTCCTCATCGTCACTGAAACATTTGTCCAGTCAGAGACTTGCTGATTCTTAAAGTGTCTTCACAATAATAGTCCCAGGATTGTCTCCAGATCTGCAGACTCCCAACTACAAGACCCATAAATAGCAACATCAACTTACATAGTTTAATTATACGCGTTTATTATTTCTATTCTGTTGCAGCAAAGCTATAGCTAAAACTTTAAAGAATTTACCTGCCGATTTTCTGAAACGGAGGTTATTTGTTGCTAGGCAACAAATTGAATTTGCCCACGATTTATATGTCTCCATTTATTTCTTCTGTTTGCAAAGGACTCTGTAGATCTTATTAGAAGCTTATTAGACGTATTCTCTCCCTTTCCTGGGCTTTTTAAACAATACTAAATCAAGAATATTAGGTCGTCGCTACATGGGAACAGAACCCAGGAGATCCATGCTTATCGCACATGCTCTCGTTAAACAAGTGGCCAAGGGTTCCATTGGCATTAAGTCATATTTTACTCCCGACCACGAGGTAAAGGTTAGCACCTACAGGCTCGTCTTCGACCTCCCTTATAACGTATCACATAAGACTACTTTCTTACAGTATACATGTACAATATAAGACTAACAATACACCACTCAAGACCTGTGTTTATAATGTATAACATTACAAGACCAATATTTACTACATAACCCCAGCATTTACATTGTATACCATAAGATTCGCACTTGTAATGTACACAACGTATGGTTACCGCTACTTTACGCATACATTATAACCCCACGATTTTTTTCACAAACAGCGCGCTGTATGGGAGTTTTAGAAGTTAAAAATTATCACAATACTGTAATCTATTATCACATAAGTAAAGAGACTCACTCGCCATTTGTGCTCAAGTATAAGTGTAACCTTTACAACAAGAAGGACACTTTACTAGTGAAAGTTAATGATATGAATGAGTATGATACAATTGCTGGTAATATGAACAGTTTTATCCATAGCTTGAGATTGGGTCACTGGAAAGAGATGATCAGTGCAATTTGCACAGGTTTCAGTTAAAATATGTGATTTCTTAACAGCGTATCTCCTTTTTAACAGGCTTCGCTTAAATTTTTTGCCTTTCTTACCCCGACATAAATTACTTGTAAGAAATCGAACCACAACATTGGCAAAATGTATGCAGTTGTTGAACAAAATATTATATTTCCTGTCATTCCAAGTTGATGCAAACTTAAAAACTTCTTCATAATTACAGTAGCTATACCCTACTGTTTTATATGTTCTAGAAGAAAATCCATGGAAGTATTTGTACATAGGATCTGCTAAATCTAGCATATTGATTCCATAGTCTTCCAAGCCATATTCGTAAGTAAAGCCCCTATACTGAACGAAACGATGCACTAATGATCTTGGCATATAACCTCTATTATCTAGATTAATATATCCAACTCTTATTGCATACGCTCCTTTGCCGAAAATATTATATAAACACATATCATCATTGTTGGGGTAAGTGCAGTTATCACTGTGGGTGCATCGCTGTACTCTGGACCTACATTCACGAGTTGGAGGGCAAACATATTCAGTATTGGCACATGGGTATGCCACCACAGGGAGAACATAAACTGCAGCGATAGAAGTCAATATGACAATTAGTTGAAGTTTCATCGTACTCTGTGCAGGTTTTATATCTATATGTACAAAACAAAACATAATAAATAGTAATAGTCAATCGCAAGTCATTATAATGTTGGCCAATATCTGTTACAAATTTACAAATGACTACGGGTACACCAGTACAGTTAAAAATATCCACCTAGTAAGAGTTTTATCTACGAGTCCTCCGAGTGATTAAAGAGCAACAGCTTTTTTATTGTGTACTGAATCGGCCTATTGAGTGCCTTTAGGCAGAAAATGTATTGACTAGGTAAGAATTGGAAAGTATCTCGTGCACCCCAATATTCCCAGTAAAGAGGAAGTCCGGAGTTATTGCGTTGGGTAATTGAGTCCCCCTAAGCTACGTTTTTATTCTTATTTAGTCCATTGAGGGTCTGCAAATTCTATAATACCATTCTGTGCCAATTACATTAATTAGGTTAAATAAATTAGCTTCATATGAATGCACGACTTTTTATTACTAGCTACGAGAGTACTGGTTCGTACAGGCCGCAGCTTGCCACTCCGCAGAAGTCTGCCTAATTCTTTGGTTGAAATATTCTCAATTTTTCGCTTTCCATTTACCCACTGCACGATCGATAGCTACCGCGTTCTCAAGTCGGGTAATGTTTCATTTTGAGTAATACCGTTTTTCTGCTCTTCTAAAAGCTTCCGTAATTCCTCCTTGTCAAGACTGATTGTACACTTTCAATGCTACAAGAATGCAGTACTTCTCGCCTTTCACATTCCCTTTACGCTCCACCTCGAATATTAAAAGGGCTTTCAAAGACTTCATCGGAATATCTTGGCTACACCCGTTACACTAGCCACTCGTTTCTACGCCATTAGCGCCATTAGCGCACGACCAGAGACAATAAATTGATTAATCATTGGATACTGTGGAACATCACGAATCCGTCGGCTAGCTTTTACACGAGAACATGGGCACGAGTGTTAATGCTGCCATAATACCGGTTATATTGGCAACTTGTATTAAATGAGGAGAACGGCTATATTTAAAAGATACTCACTAAAAGTATCTCTTTCTGTGCATTAAAAGTGCCAATTTGGGGCAGCTAAGGGGGTTGATAAAAAGGGCCACAGGAAGTCAGGGTGTTTCTACTAAGAAGGTTATCAATTTATTGTCATAGCTGGGTAAAGGTTTCCAGTATAGTCACTCCATATTCATGACTTACTTCAGCTAGTCACCAAAATTTAGATAAATAGGTTCAGAATTTCTGGATTCTAAACCTAGACATTGAAAATATGACTAAAGAGTGACCTTTTAAGATTTAATTCCATACCACTGCACTTTCAAACTCATTCCAAAAGCAACTGCACAACACCCCATCCTAGGAAGATTGTGATAGAGATAAGACCTTTTGAATTTGCTGTAGTTCATACCAGGAAGTTTTTCAACATAAAAACAATGAGGTGAGGCACCAACTTAAACATGAAATATTCGTTATATTAACAGTGATAAGTGTTGCTCATTTTTGAGCTGACAAAAAATTAACACTAATACACACAAAAACACACAAAGTTCCAAAGAGAATCACCAGGATCAGCTTCACAAGTACTATAGGGTTCCTGCTAACAGGTTAAACAAGGCTAAAGGAAGACTTTAGCCAGTACACCTAAGCAGAAGCTACACTGATGATCTCAGGCAAATTGCTGTGATCTCCAATAGCTGGATAGAGGAAAGCTAGGTATTCCCCAACTCTTTCTGTAATCCTTGCTTTGCAAGCTGAGGTGAGTAAAGAAGGCTGCAGAGAATCGAGCTCCACTCCATCGCTCCAGTGAAATCATCGCCACATCTGGAGGTCTGCAGTATAAGCAATAACAAGAATTTAAAATGCATTAATAGGTAGTAATAATAATAAAATATAACTAAAAATAAAATAAACAATTAAACTCCACTTTAAACTTATCTCACATTAAAACCGATTAATCGCGAGGACGCGAAAACGCGACGTTTAAAAAAAAAACGATAACCGTGGAGGACGCGAAAACGCGTAAAAAAAGAGCCTACTCTTTTTAGGCCAGTAGCTGCATCGCGGAGTCACGGCAGTCATCTCTATAGACCTTTTCCACGCAAACTATAAGTAATTTTTGTGTACGATCAATTTGTGCGTGTAACAGGAAGCGATTCTACCACGCCCATTGGCGGGAACGAAGTTTATACCTGGATGACGGTGGAGAGTAGCTTGAACGAAAATGAGCGATTACTATGGGGTCTAGATCGTATTGCTCAGGACAGATATAAAGCTAAACTACATCTACTTGGTTTAGATGTACTGCAGAATCCCTATGACGAATGCTTAAATTCTGCTCGTCCTTCATCTCCGAGCAGCTGGCTTTATCCCCACCTTCGAGGAGATGGTAGAATTGGTGGGCGCGGGGTCGGTCTTATCAAAGATCGACCTCGCGAAAGGATTTCACCAAGTGGTAGTCAGAGAGGAAGATCGTGACAAAACAACGTTTGTGTGCCCGTTCGGCAAGTTTAGATACAGAAGAATGCCGTTCGGGCTCACAAACGCCCCAGCTGTGTTCCAGCGTACTATGGACGTTGTCCTAAAGGATTGTTTGAGATTCAGTAGAGTATACATAGATGATGTTTTGGTGGTCTCCAAGTCATGGGTTGAGCACTTGGGGCATTTGGAAGAGGTATTGGTGGCACTGAGGAATGCGGGGTTGAGGTGCAAGAGGAGAAAATGCGAGTTCGGGAAGGTGAGGTTGGAGTTTTTGGGTCATTTGGTTGGTGGTGGCATGGTATCGGTCCCGGAGGCGCGGGTGAAGGCAATCAGGGAGCACCCGCTCCCTAAGACAAGGAAACAGCTGAGGGGGTTCCTGGGAATGGTGGGGTTTTATTGTAGGTTCGTTAGGGATTTCCACCATTTCTTGGTTGTGCTGACTCCCCACACGTCGGCGTCCCTGGACGGCAAGCTGGTGTGGAGTGAGGAGATGAGGCGGGCCTTCAAGGGCTTGTGTGAGTGTCTATGTAATTATGTTAAATTGTGTGTGCCATGTGTTGATGATGTCTTTGTGTTGGAGACTAATGCGTGTTCGTCGGGAGTCGGGAGAGTGTTGTCTGTCTGTAGGAGCGGGTGTTCAGGTTCCTGAACAGGAAGTCAAGAACACTTAAGAGAAACCACATTTACTCATCCACTATGAACTTGATAATCACTCACTTGTACTCACTTGTAATCACTTGTACTCACTTGTAATCATATTCATGCACGCAATCTAATAATCTGCAGAACCACTGCAGGTTAGACTAAGTGTTCCACATTTAATGTCTTGTAATCATTCTTAAAGTTGTTGATAAGTTTAAAGCCTAAACCCTTGAATACCATTAAGGGAGTTGCCACTTTAGGGGTTATAGAGCAAGGCTGCAATTGCCTTGGTGACAGCGGCTGCGCTCTGTGACATTCCCACGGCCATTAGGATCTTGTCAGCCTGGTCCTTCGAACCTTTGTCTTTTCTCTCTTTCTCGAGAAAGAGACGCACCCCAAATCGAGCTCGGGACGTTACGCACCCCGAACATTGGTCCTTCGAGCCGGATACAAAGCTCCGTGTGAGAAGATCAGCGACATAGCTCTACTGGGTTATCGAGAAGAAACTGCTACAACTACATCTACTGTCGTCAGACTGCACTCCCATTCTTCAGAGTAGAAATGGACGACTCAGTTCAGCCTGAGCTAGAAACTCTCAAAAGGAAAAGAGGACACAGACGTGGACAGATAACCAGAATACAACGACGGTTGTCGGCTCTACTGTCTAAGGACCTAAGGGAAATCGCTATGACGGAGATAGATTCACTCAAGGCTGACTTCGACCACGAGGTCAAGCTTCACGAGGTCATACAAGAACAAATCGAGGATCTCGTCTCGATTGACGAATCTGCTCTCAGCGCCGAATCAACCGAGCGAGAAGTCAGAGACGATACTCACTACTCAATTCGTCAAGAACTCAACAAGCTCAGATGCGAGCTGGAGATTTGGCAGGCGGGCACCGACCTGAGCGCAGAACTCGACTCCCTGCTCACCATCAGGGAACCCTCGAGGACTCACGATCAGGAGTCCTTCAAAGACTTCAAGAAGGAGGTGTCCGCTCTGGCCAGGAAGGCCTCTTCCTACTTCACCAATGAACACATTCATACCATCATATCTCAGCTTCGTGAAGGCGTTACCGCACTGCATAACAACATCAGGGCTGCGGAAGGACGTTCCACACTGCCAGCGGCCACCACTACGGAAAGGCCCACCATGTACAGAGGAACCAAGCTGAAGTTGGATCTACCAACCTTCTCGGGTCAACCCCCGGATTGGCTCCACTTCTACGACATGTTCTCCTCCGCGCTCGATAGAGCTGGAGATGAATACTCCGAAAGGGAAAAGTCATGTTTCCTTCTCAAGGCCATGGAAGAGACTGAAGCAAAAGAAATAGTCAAGTCCTACGCCAATTCAGAGAACGGTTATACAGAAGCACTTGAAGCCCTGAAGGATCGCTACGGGTCGCCCAAACGCGTCTTTCCTCATCTTGTGAGGAAGATGATGTCTCGGGAAAGGATACACCTCGACCAAGCTAGCTTCGCCAAGTTAAGGCAAAACTACTCACGTCCACTACGAGCCATGGAGCAACTGGGGTGCGCGGAAGCCACTCAGATTGCAGCAGCCCTGGTTATCGATCAGCTGGATGACAACCTCATGGATCAATGGACAAAGTTCTACACTACATCCGATTCGGTTCCCACCATGGCGAACATAGAGGCGTTCATCAAACCATTGGAAAGCAATATCCACGACCGGCCCAAGGAAACTAGGAGCACAGCCACAAGCTTCCAGCCGAAGAAGGGCACCTTCCGCCAAGCTAAGACCAACTCGATGGAGTGCGTTCTGTGCAAGGAGCAACACAAATTGTTCAAGTGTCCCATCTTTCTCGGCTACGACGTAGACAAGCGCTTCAAGTTCATCAAGGACAAGCGAAGCTGCACCAACTGTCTGTCCACCAGCCATTCCACGCAGGATTGTTCCTCCTCCTACACCTGCAGAGAGTGCGATTCTAAACACCATACTCTCCTGCATCGACCCTCAAAACAGTCTTCATCAAAGACTTCGAGCGCTAGCTCATCTGCCTCTTCTGCCAACGACTTCATGGCTATAGGAGAAGCAGATTCTGACTCGGCTGACTCATCTGAAGAGCCTCCTGAGATCTCCTTCCTCCACACGGCTGTAGCGAAAGCAGTCCAAGGGGACAGAGAGACAGACGTAAGACTGGTCCTCGACACCGGGGCATCTACTTCCCTCATCACGGAGACGGTAGCCACCCAACTCAGGCTTAAGAGGCACCCCAGGCGTCTGAACATCAACATGTCCTGTGGAGGAAGAGTCAGTCGCTACTTCGTGAAAGTCACCATCCAGTCCTTACTCCATCCTGACAAATTCATCACGACCAAGCTGCAAGTGGTCAAGAGTCTTCCTGAGGTTCCCTCTCCAAGGAACATCGACGACATCAAAGCCATGCCTCACCTCAAAGGATTGCCCCTGGCGGACCCTCACTTCGGGGGAAAGATAGACATCCTCCTGGGAGGAAAGAACTATTCCAAGTGTCTACTCGGCTCGCTAGTCAGAGGGCTGGAATCAGGAGTGGACATCCAACCGACCATATTCGGGTGGACTGTTCTGGGACCTCTGGAAGGACAACTGGAGAATCCTACAGTATTGCAAATACAAGCGTCTGAAGACACCCTGAAGGATGATCTCTCTCGACTTTGGGAGCTGGATAGGACGCCGGAATCTGCTCACCTCTCTATTGAGGACGAAGAAGTAACTCAACATTTCCTTGACATGCATCAACGCGATCAAGACGGGAGATATGTCGTGTGCCTCCCTCGTATAACTCCAACCCCTTCCTTGGGTGCCTCAAGAACTTTGGCTGTTAGACGCTCTACTCAGAATGAGAAGACCCTCACAAGAAAAGGAAGGCTGAGCGAGTTTAATACGGCCCTGGAGGAATATCACCACCTGGACCATGCCGAGGAAGTACCTGCATCAGAAAAGGACATTGCGCACTACTACATGCCTGTCCATGGGGTCTTCAAGGCTTCCTCCACCACGACCAAAGTGAGGCCGGTGTTCGACGCCTCTGCTCCCACGACCAACGGAATATCCCTCAATGATACTCTGAAGCCTGGCCCAAATCTCTACCCTCAGTTGACCGACATCTTGCTGAAGTTCCGCACTCATGTCATTGGAATCTCAGCTGATATCAGCAAGATGTTCCGGGAAGTCAAGCTCCATCCTAGTGAACGCGACGCTCATCGATTTCTGCTGAGGGACGAGTCTGGCCAACTCAAGGACATGCGGATGAAGAGACTGACCTTTGGCGTCAGGTCATCCCCGTACCTAGCCACTCAAGTGATTCGACATCTCGCGGAACAGCACCACTCTTCTCATCCACAAGCTAGTAAAGCCATCCTGCAGAACTTCTACGTGGACGATTATCTAGCCGGGGCAGAGACAGTGGAAGAAGCTACACACCTGCGAGAACAGCTCTGCAGTCTGTTAGAGCTCGCTGGCATGACGTTAAGAAAGTGGCGTTCCAGCAGCGACAGCTTCAGACTCACCATACCTCCGGAGATCGTGGAGACAGCAGACCTCCTCATCTCATCAACTGAAAAACCGATCAAGGCATTGGGACTTCACTGGAACGTGTCACAGGATAGTCTGTCAGTTTCCACGCCTGAAGTTCCACCTGACGTCTTCCCTAGCAAGCGTAGCATTGCATCCAACCTTGGCAAGGTCTACGATATCTTAGGGCTGTACTCTCCTTACACCATCACGGGGAAGATCCTGCTCAGGAAACTGTGGGAGCTCAAAGTCGGATGGGACGAAGAGATACCTACACCGATCCAAGACTCCTGGCGAGCGTGGACATCTCAGCTGGAAATCATCTCCAACCATTCTGTGCCTCGCAGATACTCAACCACTTCGGCCGCTGCCATAGCTCACCACCTTCACGGGTTCTCGGATGCCTCCCAAGAAGCGTACGGAGCTGTAGTCTATCTACAAAAGATCTTCTCGGACAGCACGTCCACTACATCCATCATCATCTCTAAAGCTAGAGTAATGCCGCTCAAAGGTCTTACAATCCCGAGAGCCGAACTCACAGCTGCCTATACACTGGCCAAACTGTTGCACTACTGTTCTGAGCTACTGGACATCAACTCCATGACGGCTTGGACAGACTCATCCATCGTCCTCTGTTGGCTGCGCAAATCACCTGCTTCACTCAATACATTCGTGGGCAATAGGGTCAAGCGAATACAAGAGCTCATTCCCAATGCCAAGTGGAGCCATGTGCCTTCTGCCTCCAACCCTGCAGACATGCTTAGCAGAGGTGTTTCAGCGAAATCTTTATTGGACTCCGAACTCTGGTGGAAAGGACCCCCATGGCTCAAGCTTCCACAATCGGAATGGCCCCCTCCTCAGTTCTCCTTGCCAGACGTCATACCAGAGGTCAAGACCGTGACATTGTCTGCTATACCGGAGCCGCAGGAGAAACCTTGGGACAAGTTTTCCAAGTTCGACCACATGATAAGAATCCTATCCTGGTGTAGGAGATTCCTTCACAACACAAGACTAGCCCCCTCCGAAAGATCAAGGTCTTCAACAATCAAAGCGCCCGAGTACAAGGAGACCTTCGAGCGCCTCATTTCTATGGAGCAGCGGGAGTCTTACCCTCAAGCATTCCAAGCCCTGAAGAAGAATAAATCGTTACCTAAAGGCCATGTCCTTGGAAAGTACAAGATCTCTCTGGGCGATCGTGGAATCCTTCTGGTGTCTACGAGAATCAGGGACCCCGTCAGTCCCTCTCATGGCACATCTATCATCCCACTACCTATCCAGTCGGGCCTCACAAGACTTCTCTTATCATCCCTGCATGAGAGACACCTTCACCCAGGCACGAATACGTTGCTCGCCATAGTGAAGGACAATTATCACATCCCTGGTCTCCGGAACTACCTCAAAGGACTCAGCAGACGCTGCATCAAGTGTCAAAGAGCATACCAACAAGGAACGACTCAGCCCATGGGTCTTCTCCCTCAAGTCCGGACCATGCCGTCAGCTCCATTCTTGCACACAGGAGTGGACTTCGCTGGCCCCTTCATCACCAAACAAGGGTACACTAGAAAACCCGTCCACATCAAAAGCTACGCCTGCTTATTCATCTGCATGGCCACCAAAGCGGTACATTTGGAACTCTGCCTCAATCTATCTACTGACGAGTTCCTGTCAGCCTTGAGAAGGTTCTGTGCCCGCAGAGGATGCCCAGTCGCCATGTACTCCGACAACGGTTCCAACTTCATCGGAGCTCAAGCGGAGTTGAAACAGATACAGGAGCTGCTCAGACGATCGAAGAATGCGCTCTCGCACTTCACTGCTCGAAACGGAGTGGAATGGCACTTCTCTCCTCCTAGGACTCCCCATGCCGGAGGTCTCTGGGAAGCTGCGGTTAAGCAGATGAAGCTGTTGCTTAGGAAGCTAGTCCAACCACACCATCTCAGAACTGAGGAGCTCTCCTCTATTCTCGTTGAAGTAGAAGGCACTCTGAACTCGAGACCTCTGGTGCCTCTCGACTCGACGGACCCTGACAATCTGGCTCTTACGCCTGGTCACTTCCTAGTAGGTAGACCTCTCAAAGCTCTCCCCACTGATGTCCCTTCCACGGCAAAGCTGCCCGCTCTACGCAGGTGGCAACTCACCCAAAGACTTACTAGTGAGCTCTGGGCTGCTTGGAAGAACCACTACCTACACACTCTCCAGACTAGACTGAAGTGGAACTCTCCTCAGCATACATTCCGCAAGAATGATGTAGTACTCCTGAAAGAAGACTCCCTTGGCTACAGACACTGGCCGATGGCCAGAATCACAGACACCTTTCCGGGAGATGATGGAGTTGTACGCGTCGTGGAACTGCTTTGCGGAGGAAGGACCTGCAAAAGATCTACTCACCTGATCATCCCACTGCTCCCCGAAGACTCTGTGGATCAAGATGACCAGCCTGGATAAGCTCAACGTGCCGACTATCTTTCCCCCCCCCCGGAGTATGTTCAGGTTCCTGAACAGGAAGTCAAGAACACTTAAGAGAAACCACATTTACTCATCCACTATGAACTTGATAATCACTCACTTGTACTCACTTGTAATCACTTGTACTCACTTGTAATCATATTCATGCACGCAATCTAATAACCTGCAGAACCACTGCAGGTTAGACTAAGTGTTCCACATTTAATGTCTTGTAATCATTCTTAAAGTTGTTGATAAGTTTAAAGCCTAAACCCTTGAATACCATTAAGGGAGTTGCCACTTTAGGGGTTATAGAGCAAGGCTGCAATTGCCTTGGTGACAGCGGCTGCGCTCTGTGACATTCCCACGGCCATTAGGATCTTGTCAGCCTGGTCCTTCGAACCTTTGTCTTTTCTCTCTTTCTCGAGAAAGAGACGCACCCCAAATCGAGCTCGGGACGTTACGCACCCCGAACAATCTGTGTGTGTGTCTGTCTGTCTCTGTGTGTGTAATGTAAGTCAGTTGTATAATTGCTTTCCAATAGTTCAATGCTAATATGATATCCACACAAAATGGGTGTGGCCTCTTTTACACTGGAAATACTACTGAACTATGTTGACATCAGATAAGACCAGCAAAATGCTAAAGAAGGCATGTTAGGATGAATACTAAACTCTGCCTCATTGCTTGTGTCTTCCAGACAATTTCTTCACGGCATAATGTTGAGTCAGCACCAAACAGTCTTTCACACTCACTAAATCTCTCCGCCCCATCTCTAGCCCTAGCCTACAACCTTCCACTGAGTAATTGTGTTCACACCTCACGTAGCACAAATGGAATAATTTTTCTTTACTACGCATGTCTCTAATTTCCACTAATTACCTTCCCAAGCTACAAACACTTCCTAGTGTAAACAAAGCAGCAAACTTTCTGGATTTTATGATAATAACTGGAGTCAGGGCAAATGCCTAGCAAACAAAAAAAAACAAACATGATTAGGTACCATTTACTGAACAGTGACTAACTCACTAGACCGAAACAGATGAGCCCTAAACACAGACAAGAGAAGAAACCTATGATCCGCTCTTTCTTGCTCTATAAGTCAAGGGAACATAACGCAAATCAAACAATTGAATTTCATAAACTAACAAATAAAACAATAGAATTTCATAAACTAACAAATAAAACAATTAAATTTCATAAACTAACAAATAAAACAATAGAATTTCATAAACTAGCAAATAAAACAATTGAATTTCATAAACTAACAAATAAAACAATTGAATTTCATAAACTAACAAATAAAACAATAGAATTTCATAAACTAACAAATAAAACAATAGAATTTCATAAACTAACAAATAAAACAATAGAATTTCATAAACTAACAAATAAAACAATAGAATTCCATAAACTAACAAATACAACAATTGAATTTCATAAACTAACAAATAAAACAATAGAATTTCATAAACTAACAAATAAAACAATTGAATTTCATAAACTAACAAACAAAACAATAGAATTTCATAAACTAACAAATAAAACAATAGAATTTCATAAACTAACAAATAAAACAATAGAATTTCATAAACTAACAAATAAAACAATTGAATTTCATAAACTAACAAATAAAACAATAGAATTCCATAAACTAACAAATACAACAATTGAATTTCATAAACTAACAAATAAAACAATAGAATTTCATAAACTAACAAATAAAACAATTGAATTTCATAAACTAACAAACAAAACAATAGAATTTCATAAACTAACAAATAAAACAATAGAATTTCATAAACTAACAAATAAAACAATAGAATTTCATAAACTAACAAATAAAACAATTGAATTTCATAAACTAACAAATAAAACAATAGAATTTCATAAAACAAATAAAACAATAGAATTTCATAAACTAACAAATAAAACAATAGAATTCCATAAACTAACAAATAAAACAATTGAATTTCATAAACTAACAAATAAAACAATAGAATTCCATAAACTAACAAATAAAACAATTGAATTTCATAAACTAACAAATAAAACAATAGAATTTCATAAACTAACAAATAAAACAATAGAATTTCATAAACTAACAAATAAAACAATAGAATTTCACAAACTAACA